>JAEEGK010004629.1_pt1 | contig 33627 bp, 14 predicted proteins | sample 8958771 | NCBI WGS metagenome assembly JAEEGK01 (sample SAMN16246547, study PRJNA631951) | gut metagenome | biome: gut microbiome; feature: rumen; material: SC-attached | host: Bos | place: Iran: Karaj | collected 2018-10 | reverse complement strand
TATATTGGGAGTGATAGTGGAAAACATGATAGATTATATGTTGAATGTGAAAATATGGAACAAGGAACTTATTATATTGCAGTTACTTTTCCAAAAGAAAGTAAAAATTTTGAATTAAATAATTTTGAACCTAAAAAATTTGATAAATTATCTTTTAGAGTTGGAATTTATTCTAATTTAAAAGATGCTAAAATTGAAGATATTGATGAAAATGAAAAAAATGAAATTAAAGATTTTATATTTAATATGATAAGTCAATTAGCAAATGAAAATCCAGAAAAATATCGTTTTGCAAATGAAGGAGAAAATTCAAGTTGGAGAGTAATAAATTTTGATAATAACAGAAATGGTTATGGTTATATATATTATGATAATAATAGTGATGCATTTTTAAGAGAAAGAGTTAAAATAACAAGTTTAGTAAATGTTAATTTAATTCCAATATTAAAGGAAGGTAAATTTAATATAGATAATTTTACAAAAGAAGAAGAAAATGAAATTGATTATGAAGAAGATTCTAGAAAATTAGCAATGGAGAATTTAAAAGATATAAAATTAGATTCATCAACAGAAATAATTGATGCTGACAAAGGAAAAGAAGTTTCTGAAAAAAATCCAGTAATAGTTCAATTTAACATAGCTCCTCATTCAAAAGGTATTGTTTTCTTACAAAAAAGTGATGATGAAGCTGATATAGATATGATAAGTGATATTACTTTTGATTATTTACCAAATGTATTTTTAACAGAAAAAAAATTCACTTCTAAAAAATATAAATTAAGATATAATAATAAACCAATTGATGTTTTTGAAGTTATTACAGAACATAATTCAGGAGTTTTTTTCCTTTATAAAAATAGAACTAAAGAATATAAAATTAATATTAACGCAAAATTTACAAAATGTGATAATTTATATTTAAAAATATGTTCTGAAGATATTAAAACCCAAAATAATTTAATATTAAGAAATTATTCTGGTAATTTTAGAGATGACAGTAAGGACACAGTTATTAATATTGAAGTTGAACCTGGTCAAATTGGTTTCTTTGGTCTTTCTTCTATTGATACTTTTAATAAGTATAATTATGTTTGTGATTTTGATTATCTTTTCTCTATGGCTCTTGCTGATAATTTTTATAAAGAAGAAGAACTTAATAATGTTGATAAAGAAGAAATTTAAAATTTGGGGAATTTGATTTTATTATATAGAGGAAGTTTATTTTATTTAATCATTTAAAAATTTCTTTTTTTATTGATTTATATTAAAAAAACAAAAGAGACATTTTTACTTTATTTTTTTTCTTTTTTTATTTTTTTTATATAATTAAAAGTTTTAATTTAGTTTATAATTTCAAATTAAAATTTCAACTGAAAAATGGAAGATAATAATAACAAGGATTTAAATAATAATTTTGAAAAATTATGTTTTCAAATACTTGAATTAAAATCTGAGACTTTAAAAACTTATGAATCAATAAAACAATATTATCAAAAATGTATATGTGATCATAAACCAATTTTTGAATTACAAAAACTTTTAACCGCTCTTTCTCAAAATAAGAAAATTTCAGAAGAAAATATTCAAAAGGAAAAGACATATTTAACAAATAAATTAAATGAAAAAACTCAAATAATAAATGTTCTTCAAAATGAGTTTAATTTAATAAAAGATGAATTTAAAAAATTATCATTTGGAAAGGAAAAAATGAAAGAAATCAATAAAATGAGAAAAAGTGAATTAATATCAGTTCAATATCAAATAAGTATTTTATCAAAGAAAATAAAAAATACTCAAAAAGAATGTTTTGAATTAGATAATAAAATTAATACATTAACTGAGGAAAATAGAAGTTCATATTCTACTGAATGTACTTTATTAGAACAAGTTATGGCTTTTGATAAAAAATTATATAATATTTATAATGCAAGAGAACAAAAAATTAAAGAAAAACATAATTTAGAAATTGATTTAAAATCTTTAACAGATTCTCAAAGAAGAAAAGCTAATGAAAAAATTAATTTTTTGAAAGAAAAATCTAATAATGAAATTTCAAATTTAAAAAATGAAATTAATAAATTAGAAAAAGAAAATAATATAATTAATGAACAAAATAATTGCATCAAGAATATGAATGAATTTATGATAAGTAAATTAAATACAAAAATAAAAGAAAATGAACTTAATGATAATAATGATATTAATGACAATACAATTAATCAACTTAATTTAAATTTAATTGAAGAAAGTAAAAAATTAGATGAAGATGTTAATTCAATGATATTAAAAATAAAAAATGAATATAAATCAATCATTAATATTGAACCAATTCAAAACATTTCTCCTTTAGATTATTTAAATAACTTATTATCTAAACTTCAAAATTATTGTAATGATAATTCATATGAACAAATAATAAATCAGAAATCTGAAGAAGTTAGTAAATTAGGAGAAGAAATTTCAAAAAAAATTTATAATAAATTTCTTAAAAGAAAGTTTTTAGTCATATTTAAAATTTTTGTAAAGGACAATAAAATTATGAAAGAAAAAGAGGAAAAAGAAATAAAAGAACTTCAAAAAAAAAACGAGGAATTAAGAATATCAAAACAAATAACTCAAGATAAAGAAGAAGAATCAAAAGAAAAACAAAGAGAAATAGAATTTAATGAAAGAATGAAAAAAGAAGAAAAAGATAGAAAAAATAAAAAGAAAAAAGTAAATAAAAAAAATAATTATAAATGTGATATTGAAAGTAATGATGATGAACAAAATTGTTTGGAAATAAAAAATAATAAAAAAAAAATTTCTGAATTTAATTTAAACAGTATGGATTTTTTAAATGAATTAAGTAGAAGTGTTATACAAAGTGAAGAAGATGCTTCAAATAAACAACATTTTGGAAGAAGGAGACGTAATTATAATTTTTAAAAATATAAATAAATTTTTAAATTGAATAAATTTAAATAAATCTTCATTTAAATATTTAAATTATTTAAAAAAATTCCAAATATTTATCTTTTTAACATATAATATATTATTTAGATAAATTTAAATGATACCATAAAACTAATTTTAAAACAGTTTTCAATTTAATAAACATTTAATAAATCTCTTAAACAAAAAAGGTAATGAGACAAAAAAATTTTTGTATTTCCCTAATAACTATCCAAAAAATTATATATGAAATAAAAAAATTGATTTTAATTGATTGATATTCTGAAATAACTAAAGTTTAAAAAAAGTTAAAAAATTTTAAATTCAAGTGTCAAATGAAAATATGAAAGTTGTTATTCAAAAGTTCCTCCTTAATCTAAATTATATAAAAATAACCCCATATTATGGAAGTAAATTTATTCTTTAAAATAAAAAAATTAAATCTATTTATACTTTTTATTTTTACTTTCATTTAATAAATAATATATTTTTGTATCTAATTTTTATGCATTTAATGAAAGTAAATAATCTCTTTCTCTTTAAAATGAATTGAGTCTTGGATTTATGTTTCTATATTGTCAATTTAATTAAAATAAATTATATAATAATTAAATTTGTTTATTTTGTAGGGTCTATGATAATCTTAAGCTTAATCTTAAATTATTTTAATTTTATGTACTTCTTGAAATTATTCAGAGATATTATTTAAATTTTTTATGAATTATGTGTTATAATTGATGTTAATTAGAATTTTTCTTATTTGTACTATTCAATATATTATTTAAAATATTTTGTCCCTTTTTTCTGAATAACCTATTTCTGAAAACTTTTACAAAAATAGTTAAATGCTCAAAAAAATTTAAAATAATAATTAATGACATCTTTTGACAGAATAGAATTAATAGACAAATCAAACGGAGAAGAAATAAGAGCAAACCCTCATTTACAATGTCCATTTTGTCTTGATTTATTATTTGAACCAATTCAATGTTCAATATGTAAAAATGTTATTGTAAAGATTGTTTTGATACATGGACTGGAGAAAAAAAATGTTTTGGAGGTAAAGATAGTCATACTTTCTCAAGAAATATTCCAACTCAAGATTGGATAAATCAATATTTAAACAAATTTAAAATAAAATGTTGTTATCAAGGATGTCCTCAAAAACAAATGGAATATAAAAATTTTAAAAATCACACAAGAACATGTACATATAAAAAAAATGGTTATTGTAATGAAACTCCTTCTGGTGAAGCTTTTGAATGGAAAGAATTTCAAGTTTTTGTGGTTCCTTTATCTGGTCCCACACTCACAATAAATGTTACTTTAAATACTACATATGAAGAATTAAAACAAAAAATTGTTGAAAAAAATGGAGGAACTGTTAATGATATATCTTTAGCTTATGGGGGAAAACCATTAAAACCTAAAACTTTGTTAGAGGAATATAATGTTCAAAAAAATACTACTTTTCATCAATTAGGAAGATTAAAAGAAGGAAAAAAGGATTATTAATTATATTTTAAATATAAATTTTTGTAAAGCCCAATTCCTATTTATCATTTAGTATATAATTAAATAAAAATAAACCAATTTAAAAGAATAAATCAATGTTTATTAGTTTCAAAATTAATAAATCAAATCAAAACAAATATAATTTGAATTAAATTAAAGATTAAATCAAATAGAAATTTTCCTTATATTTAATCTTATAAAAAATAAAAAATTTAATTTTTATAAAAGAATTAAAAAATTAAAATAATGGATTTAAAAGATTTAGTTAAAAAAATTGCAGAAGAATTAAAGCAAAAATATGGAAAAGCATTAACAGAAGTTGAATATTTAGATTCAGATTTAGAGAAAGATATAGAAGATTTAATAGTAACCCAATATTTTTCTTTAGAACCTGAAGAATTATATAATCCAATAGAACAAGATATATTAAATAAAATAAAAGAAAAAAACCCTGATATAGAAATAAAAGAAAATAATATATCTGAATTAAATAATTCAGAAATATTAAAAGAAGAAGAAGAGAAAGAAGAAAAAGAAATAGAAGAATTAAAAGAAGAAAAAGAAGAAAAAGAAGTAGAAGAAAAAGCAGAAAATATTAAAAATGAAGAAGAAGGAGAAGAAGAAGAAGAAGAAAAAGAAAAAGCAGATAGATATGAAAATATAGAAGAAAGTGAAACATTAAAAAAAACAAGATTAAGAAATTATACTAAAGATGATATAACATTTATTGAAGATTTCCTAAATACTTTAGATAAATGTTTACCAAAAAGTGATGAAAATGTATTATCTTTTGCAAATGATGATCCAGGTTATACAAATACAATAAGTACAAATCCATATAAAGTTATTCCAGCTAAATTTCCTGTAGAAAAATTAGCAATTGAAGTAGAAGAAGAAAGAGAAAGAAATTTAGCAATAAAAGAAAATGCACAAATAGCTAGAGCTAAAAAAGCAAAAAAAGATAATAAAGATAAAGGAAATGTAAATCCATATGAAGCAGTAATGGATGCATTTCCAGATGAAGAAAAACATAATATGAAATATATAGGTAAGCCTAGAATAGAAACATTAACACATAGATTAATAAAACATACATTTAAAGAAATATTACCAAATTCAAATGTTTATCCAAGTTTAATAAAAGAAGTATTAATGATACCTCAAATATTTAATCCTCAAGTAATGGAAATAGCAATTAAAAGTTTACAATATTCAGTAAATGGAAATTATGAAAAAGCTATATCATATATGGATAAAGCTCAAGAAATATTTAATGCATTTAATCCTCAACCAGATTATCAATCATTATTATATTTTTCATTATCATTAGGAGCTTTATATGAGAATTTAGATTATGATTTAATGGCATTAAAATATTATTCAGATGCAAAAACAGCAAGTGAAAAATTATTAATAGTAGATCCAGATACTGCTTTAGTCTTTTGTTTCTTAGGAGAAATATTTGTTAAAATGCAAGAATATGAATGGGCTTTAAGAAGTTATATGATGGCTAAAAAAATTAGAGAAGAAACTATTGGAGGAGATACTCCTGATACTGCTGCTATATATAATAATTTAGGAGTTGTTTCCTTCTTAATGCAAAGTTATTTACCTGCTAATGGATATTTCAAATTAGCTTATGAAATTTATAAAAATATTATGGGATTAACTCATCCTAGAACTATGCTTATTAAAGGAAATTTAACTAAAATGAATCAATTGAGTTTTAATAAAGTTGTTGAATTTAAAACTCTTTCTATGTATCCTACTCCTGTTCAGTTAGTACAAAATTCTAGGAAAAAAAAAAAATAATGTTTTTTATTTATGTATTTTTTTAAATTGTTTTTTTTGAAAAATTTGATATTTTTTTAATTTTATTTTATTTATCAAATAATTGATTTTTATAGGGTAAAAAATAATTATATATGGGATTATTTCATTTTGATGAAATTTTATATTTAAAAAATGAATTCCAAGAAGAAATAGAAGCAAGCAATTAGAATAATTTTGATAAAGATTTATTTGTTCATGTTAATCAAATTAAAAAAAAAGATATCAATGAAAATTAATTTGTTGATTCTTTTATAAATTCAATAATTTATTTTATTGAATTTGTTTTATCAAATATTTTTAATACTCCTTTTTATTTATAATTATATTCTTTGTCTTTAACTGATGTTTAATTAACTGAATTATTAGTAAAAAATTAAAGGATTGAAAATTATATTTAAACAAGTTCTGACTTTGGAGTAAACCCATTTATTATTTGAAAGTTTACTAAACAAATTTTATTTAAAATATATATTCCATTAATAAACACTGTAAATATAGTAAATTCTATTTTTAATTCTTCTTTTTTTTAAATGAAAAAATGATAACTGAAAATTATGAGCATAAAATTTTCAAAGAATTGAAATGATTTTTTTATCATTTATTTTATTTATTTATATTTTATAAAATTTTAATGGAAGATAGTCAAATAAAAGTCGAACAAAAAAATTATATTTATGTTACTCCTGAAGAAATTACATTTGATGTTAATTCTGAATTATTAAAGAAAAAATATCAAAGTGAAGAAATAGTTAAAGTAAATGGTACTCTCTTAATAAAAAATTTACATGAAAAAGATGTTTTTGTGAAAATAAATACAAATAAGCAACATTTATATATATCTTCTCCTTCAAGAAAAATATTAAAACCAAATGAAAAAGTAATTATCGATATAGTATTTAATTTAAAATATAAGAATTTAAAAAAAGAAATCACTGATAATCATAAATTTCAAATTGTTGCTTATGAAGTTGAAGAAGAAAATGAACAAAATATAAATGAAAGTCAAATTTCTGAATTAATAAAAACAAATAACAAAAATCCAAATGAAGTAAAAATAATAAAAGCTAAATTTATTTATGATGAAAATATTTTAAAAAAAGAAGAATTAAAGCAAAAAAAGAATAAACCTGAAGATTTAAATCCAACAGAAGGTGATAAGAATAAAATTAAAAGTTTAAAAATTGAAATTATAGAAAATCAAACAAAATATAAAGATTTAAAATTTGAATTTTCACAATTAGAAGCAAAAATAAAGGAATTATCTAAAAATCAAATTCTTTCAATTAAATTAGAATTAAATAAAGATAAATTAGAACATGTGGAAAAAATTCCAGGATTTTTAGTCGCATTTTTATGTTTCATTGCTTTTTTATTTGGATATTTTTTAACATCTTAAAAAAATATAAAAATTAATTAATCTACATGATTTAAATCAAATAATTTAAATATTAATTTATTATTAAATTAATTTAAATTATTAATTAATTAAATGGATAATCAACAAGAAAATATAGAAATTTCAGAAGATCAAATAAAAGAATATTTTGAGTATATATTATAAATAAAAATTAATAGTATTATAATGAAATTTGAATCTTTTGGAAGTTCACCGGATTTTACAACTCCAATTCAAAATTTTTTATTTGAAAATTGTTCTAAATTAGAAATTGCAAAAAAATCTGGAGAACAAAGTTTAAGTAATTATTCTCTTTTTCAAAAATATTCTGAGTTAATGGATAAAACTTTAAATTTATTTTTAGAAGATCAAAATTTAACTCCTGAAAAATTTGTTTTTGCTTGTCAATTTGCAAAAGAAGAAAATTTGCCCTGTTCTTTTCTTGATTATGTTTTATCATCTTTAGAATATGAAGATTTTTATAATTTAATGCTAGATTATAAATTTATGGGAGAAAAAGATTTAAAAGATGATTATGAATTATTTCCTGAAGAAAAGAAAGAGTAAAAATAAAAAATATTATTTATTTAATAATTTAAAAAAATTAATTATTATACATTGAATTTATTTTAAAAATATATTTTTAAATAAAATATATATTTATTTATTATTATTTTCTTAAATTATTTTTATTTTATTTTTATTATTTGCATAAAATTTAATAATTTTATTGATTAAATTAAAAATTATATTATTTAGTATTAATTTTGATCTTTTAATTTCTCTCTTAATTTAGAATTTTCTTCTATTAAACTTAATTTTTCTTGTTTTTCTTCTAAAAAATCATTTTCATACTTTTTTAGCATTTCTTTTAATTTAGTATTTTCTTCAATTAATTCTTTTATTCGATTTTCAGCTTTTGATAATTCTAAATTTTCTCTAAGATTATCATTATTATTTTTTTTATTAAAATTAACAGAAGTAGAAGAAATTTCCATTTCATTAATTTCAGGTAAACCTAATTGACCTGCAGTAATCATATTTTTTTTATCTTTTTTGTCTTCCTTATTTCTTATTCCAAATGTGGCTAAATCATTATTATTTATATTTATTGTTTCTTTTCTTTCACTTTGTTCATTTTCATCATAAGGAACTAATAAATTTAAAGATTCAATTACTTGAATATTCATTTCTTCTTGATTTATACAACCAACAATAGAAATATTTTCACAATCTTTAATTTTATTAATATAAAATTCAATTTCTTCTTTTGTTATTAATAACTTATTATATTCAATAATATTTAATATTTTGTTATTTGAAGATTTTACAATATATAAAAAAACTGATTGTTTATTTCCAGTATAAATTTTAGTTTCATTTTTACAATGAAAAATTGAAGTTGAAATTTCATTTTCATCTATTATTTGTACATTTAATAATGAACCAACTGTTTTAAAATCTTCTATTCCTTTTGTATTATCATAATAATAAAAATTAATTTCTGTTGTAATATCTAATTTATTATTTTCATTATAGATTTCTTCTATTACATTTTGAATAAAAGAATATGTTTCACTTCCAAAAGTAAATAATGTATTATTCATTTTATTTTCAAATAAAGTTTTATTAATATAATTATAAGATAATAACTCACTAAAAACTTTTGAAAAAATTAATGTTTTCGTGTTATTTGTTCCGTTTAAAAAATCATCTAAAGTTTTTTGATATAAATCATCTTTTGTTATCATTGTTCTATTTATTTCTAATCCATTTATTAATTTATTTGCAACAATTAATGTATCACATGGAAAAAGTGATGTAAAAAATTTATATAGTTTATTTTCTGGGTAAGGGTAATTTTTATATATCTCATTTTTGTTAGTAATCCCGTTTTCATCATTATTTATTATTGAAATATAATATTTTACTAATTTTTCGTTAATTGACATAATTAAAAAAAATAATTAAACTAAATAAAATTTATTTTTCAATTAATTAATTTTTAAATTTTGATTTGTGAAAATATACCTTTTTGAATTAAATTACTAAAATATAATTAAAGAATTATATTATTTTAATAAGAAAATATAATTCGAATAATTTAAGGATTTGAATATAATAAAATTCCTTTTAGAATTCCTATCATTTATACTTGAGTAATAAATTTTGTTTGAAAATGAGAGAACATTCAAAAAGAACAATTAATTATGCTCAAACCAATTATATATTTATTTTTATTCTTTTTTTCACATTTTATTTAATTAATTTAAATTTTAATATTTATGAATCAAAAATTTAAATATAAACTACCATCTTCGCCAAAAGGAAAACATTATTCAAATCCTTTAGGTCCTTCATTTCCACTTCCAAATGATATAAATAATTATAAGGAAAATTTATACAATAAAATAGATTATTTTTCTCAACAAACCAATTATAATCCTGAAAGATTTCCCACAAATATTAAAAGAAGATATGACTATTCTCCTTTAGATAAATTTAGAAACACTGAAAATAATTTTAATAATTCAGATATGATTGATATCAAAATGGGATTTAATTTATTAACCCATAAATTTGAAAGAATAAATAATTTATTAGATAATCCATTACCTAATTTAGATCAAAGTTTCAAAAATAAAATGGAAAATCGAACTTTTAGTTTAAATAAAATATATGAAGTTCCTAATTTTACCAATAATTTTAAGAATTCTCTAACTACTATATCAACAATGGATAATAATTATTCAAATTTTTTTATGAATAATACCCAAAGAAGTAATTCTTCAATGATATATAATTCAACTCAAAATTTACTTTGTTCAAATCATTATAATGAAAATTTAATTAAAAAAAATCTAACTATTTCAACTGATAACTATAAAAAAATTAGTTCTATTTCTCCTGAATATAATAATAATTTTTCATTTAAAAGAGAAAATATTAATGATAAATATAAAAAAATTATAAGCGGTAGAACATTATATAATGAAAACAATACACAAAGGAATATTAACAATAATAATATTATTCAAGTTAATTTAAGGAGAAATGGTAATATTAGATTTAATAAACCATTAAATTCAAATAGAATATATAATGAAAGGGGTTTTTATGATATTAATAATTCAAAAAGACATTCTTTAAGAAATAAAAACAAAAATAATTATGATAATTTTCTAACAAAAAACCAAAATTTCCCAAATTCTATTAATAAAAATAATAGCTCATTTAATTTGATGGCAACTAAACAAAAAGAAAGAATAAATTTAGAAAAAATAAAATATAATAATATTCAAACTCCAAATAATTTAATTGATGAAGAAAAGAAAATAATAGTGAATAAAAATTTTCCAAAAAACAATAATATTGAAATTGAAGGTTATGAGAATCAAGAATATAATAATAATATTTATAATCCTCCTGAAAATTCTTTTAATATACAAAATAATTATAAAAAACCAATTTCATTAAAAATAAAAGAAATTAAAGATTTTTCAAATATTAATACACCTTTAATAAGAGGAAATTTATTTCAAAAAGATTCATCTGAAGATTACATTAATAAGAATAATTATTCTAATGATATTAAAAATGATAATATTATAGAAAATTTTGGAAATAACAATAAAGAAATTGGAAATAATATTGAATATAACAAAGAAAATAATAATGAAAATAATAATGATAATAATAATTCTTTTCAAAATAATAATTTTATTAATGATAACTTAGAAAAAGAGTATAATGTTCATAAAAAATTTAAAGAACTAAAAAAAGAATTAAAAAATAGCATTTCTTATATTTCAAATTTAAGTCATAATATAGAAATGAAAGAAATGCCTCAAGATAATTATGAAAATAAAATTAGTAAAAAATATCATCAAATTATTCTTAAAGATGGAGAAAAAGAAAAAGTTATTGAACCTGATTATTATATAATAAAAGATGGGGAAAAGGAGATTAAAAAAATTAAAATTAATCAAAATTTAATTGAGAAAAATCTTTCATTCGAAAAAAAGAATAGTTGTCAAAATCAAAAAGAAACTATAGCCCAAAATAATATATCTCTTAATTTAAATAATAAAGATAATAGTGAATTAAAAAAAGAGGAAAAAAATAATAATTTAGATAAAAATAATTTTAGGGATATGAATCAAATTAAGGAAATTAAAACAAACAAAAATAACAAAATTAAAATAAATGAAATAATTGATAATAATTATAATGAAAATATTATTGAAAAAGAAAATGAAAATAAAATATTAAAAAAAGATAATAATATATTAAATAAAAATAATAATGGGAAAAATAATAATTACAATGATAATTTAAAAACAGAAAATATAAAAAATGAACATTCAGAAGAAGAAGAAAGAACATTTAAAGAAATAACAAGTAAAGTTAAATCAGATATTGAAACTCCAAAAGATGAATTAGATAATACAAATAAATTAATTACATTTTCTGAGAAACATATAATTAAATTTGATGGAAAAGAAACTTTAACTCATTTATCAATTTTTGATCAAAATTCTACTCCTCAAGATAAATATAATAATGATTTTAATATTCCAACAAAATTAACTCCTTTAGTTATTAATTCTCCGAGTGAAAATAAGGAAAATGAAAATTTATTTAATATTAATAATAGTAATGAAAAAAACAAAGAAAAGATTTATATTCAGGAAAATATTGGTTTTAAAAATGATAGAATAAATAATGAAAATAAAAATAATAATAATGAAAGTTCAAGAGATAAACAAATTGCTTTAGAAAAATTATCTCAATTAATTGATGAAGTTAATGGAAATGAAAGTTATAATCAAAGAATTCCTGTTAATGAAAATCAAAATATATTCTTAGAAAAAAAAGATAATATTATTGAAAATATGAATAATGAATATAATAGTAATTTAAATAATAATTCTGAAAAAACTAATAATGAAAGTGAAAATAATAAAGATAATACTAAACATAATAATCATACAAAGAATTATAATGTTAATAATAATATAAATATTAATATTATTGAAAAACAAAATAAAAATCAAATTCATAAACCAATTCAAAAAGCTATATGCCCCAAATTTGTAAATAATCCTCAACATTTTTTTACAGAAGATATATGTGAAAATGTTTTAAAATCATATGATATTCCAATTAATATTTATAATCAATCAAATCAAAATAGTAGTAATACAAGTATATCATCCAATAAAAATCCTGAAAAAACTTTAAAAACAAAAACTATTTTTCAAAATAACAAAATTATAGTAAGTAGAAAATTAATTCCAAAAAACAATAAAAAAAATATAAACATAAATAAAATTCAAAATAAAGATAATTCAAATTTAAAATTTAACATTTATAATTTTACTACATTTGGTCAAAACCAACAAAAAACAAAATAAAAGGAAAATTTTATTATTATATATAAAAAAATTAAAATGTCATTTATGATTTTTAAATTAAAAAATAAATTTATTTTTAATAAAAAAATGATTTTAAATGAATTAAACAAAAATTAATGTCAATCCCTCAAAGTTATTATAATTATCAAACAAGTTCTTTTCCAAATCCTGATTCTAGTTTAAGTCAAAATGAAATAAAAGAAAATAAATCATTATCATACAGAAAAAGAACATTAGAAGGCTTATCAATGAAGCCAAAGTTATATGAAGTTCAATTTGGTGAAAAAAATCCTTATCTATTAAATAATTTAAAATTTGGTAATAATATAATAAAAACAACAAAATATAATTTATTAACATTATTACCTAAAAATTTATTTTATCAATTTACAAGAGTTTCAAATATATATTTCTTAGTAGTTTCAATTTTAACTTGTATGAGTTTTTCACCTAAAGAACCTGCTTCAATGATAGGAACTTTTGTTTTTGTTTTATTTTTTACTTTATGTAAAGATGGTTTTGAAGATTTTGGAAGATATCAACAAGATATTAAAAATAATAATAGATTAGTTCATTTATTAAATAATGGTAAATTTATTGATGAAAAATGTTATAAATTAATGCCAGGTGATATAATAAAAATAAAAGAAGATGAAGAATGTACTTGTGATATTTTAATATTAAAATCTTCTAATAAAGGAGGTTATTTATATTTAGATACTAAGAATTTAGATGGTGAAACTAATTTAAAGGAAAAAATGTCGTTAGAAGAATTAAAAGATATTAGTTTAAATGAAAATGAATTTAGTAATATACAAGGTAAAATTGAAACAACTGAATCTGATGCTGATTTAAATGAATGGGAAGGACTTTTAGAAGTAAATAATCAAAAAAATATTTATTGTTGTATTAAAAATATGATTTTAAAAGGTTGTATTGTTAAAAATACTAAATTTGTTTATGGAGTTGTTATTTATGTTGGTCATCATACTAAAATAATGAAAAATTCAAAAAAACCAAAACCCAAAATTTCGAAAATAATGAAAACAATGAATAAAATAATGTATAGTTTATTTGCTTTCACAATATCAATTTGTGCTATTTTTTCTTTATGTTCTATGAAATTTATAGATAAAAACAGTAAAAATTACACATATATTTTTTTCTTTTATGACCCAAATCAAAAGAAAAATAAACCTATATTTCGTTTAATAATAAATTTCTTTACATTTTTCGTAGCATATGCCCAAATAATACCAATATCACTATATGTAGTAATGGAAATGATTAAATTATTTCAATCATTTTTAATAAAATATGATTATGAAATGTTTGATTTAAATATAGAAACTCCTTCTTCTTGTAGAGAAAGTGGTTTAATTGAAGAATTAGGTCAAATTGATTTTATTTTTTCTGATAAAACTGGAACTTTAACTCAAAATATTATGGAATTTAAAAAATGTTTTATTAATGGAAAAGTATATGGTGCTGAAACAGAATTCAATGAATGTAATAATCATAAATTTTCAATTAACGGAGATATGGAAGCTTATAAAAGATTAAAAGAAAAACCTAATAATGAAATTGAAAAATGTGATAGAGATATATTAGAATTATTTTTTATTTTATTAAGTACTTGTCATGATGTTTTTCCAGAAAATGAAAATGGGAAAATTATTTATCAAGGAAGTTCTCCTGATGATATTGCTCTTGTTAAAGGAGCTCAACAATTAGGATATGAATTTATAGAAAAAAATTTTACAACTATTAAAGTATATAATAATATAAATGATGAATTATTAGAATTTGAAATTTATTGTATTTTACCTTTTGATTCAGAAAGAAAAAGAATGAGTGTAATACTAAAAGATTTAAAAAACAATAAATATATATTATTTTCAAAAGGTTCAGATTCAGTTATGTTACAAGGAATTCAAAGTTATAATCCATTAATAACGAAATTTTCATATCAAAAACAACAAGAAGAAATAGAGCAAATATTAAATAAATTTTCAAGAGAAGGATTAAGAATATTAATAATGGGATTTAGAGAATTATCTCCAAAATATTTTACATCAGTAATAAAAAAATATAATGAAACAAGAAAACATAACCCAAATAAATTATATGAATTATATAATGAAATAGAAAGAGATTTAACATTTTTAGGTTGTTCAGCAATAGAAGATAAATTACAAGAAGGAGTTCCAGAAACAATAAATATATTAATGACATGTGGAATAAGATTATGGGTGTTAACAGGAGATAAACAAGACACAGCAGAACAAATTGGTAGACAATGTCATTTAATAGATAATGATATGAAATTATTTAATTTAAGTACATTTGATGGAAATAGAAATGATTTATATGAAAAAATGTCTCTTTTAGTAGAACAATTTGATTTAGAACAATTTTTAGAAGAAAATAAATTAGATTTAGATCAAATAATGGATACTTTAAGTGAAGAAGGAACAATAGAAGAACAAATAGGAAATATAGCATTAATAATAGATGGAATAACATTATTAAATGTATTAAATGATAAGCATTTACGTAAAATGTTTTTTTTATTAGGAGTAATATCTAAAAGTGTAATATGTTGTAGAGTATCACCAAATCAAAAAAGTCAAGTAATAAAATTAGTTAAATCATATGGAAATTTTGTAACTTTATCAATTGGAGATGGAGCTAATGATGTTCCAATGATATTAGAAGCTTCAATTGGTATTGGAATTTCAGGGAAAGAAGGAACTCAAGCAGTTAGAAGTGCTGATTATGCAATTGGACAATTTAGATTTTTAGAAAAATTAATATTATTTTATGGTAGGAATGGCTATATTAAAATATCAAAATATATTTGCTATTATTTTTATAAAAATATTCTTTTAGTATTTACTGAATTATTATTTGTATTTTATAATGGATTTTCTGGACAAATTTTCTTCCCTGATTGGTATGCTACTATGTTTAATGCTGTTTTTACTTCTTGGCCTTGTTTATTTGTTTTTGCTTTTGAAAAAGAACATGATATATTAACTTGTAAAAAATTTCCTGTTTTATATAGAGCAGGACCTAAAAATATATTATTTAATTTGAAAGTCTTTTGGATTTATGTTTCATATGGTATTATTCATTCAATACTTTGTTTTGTTATTCCAGCTTATAGTTTAAAAGGTATTGTTAATGAAAATGGAAATACTTTTAATAATTGGAGAATTGCTACTGTTAGTTTTTCTCTTGTTATTCATGTTGTTTCTATGAAGTTATTAATTATAAGTGAATTTTGGAATATTTTTAGTCTTGGATTTACCATTATTTCTGTTATTTTTTATTATACTGTTTTAGTTGTTTTATGTATTCCTAAAATGGGAAAAATTTTTCAACCTGAAATTATTGGTATTGTTAATGAAATTTTTGGTAATTATATGAGTTTTATTATTATTATTTTTGGTCCTCTTTTTATTTGTTTACCTGATATTATTGTTAAACAAATATTTTTTACTTTTTTTCCTAATCCTAGTGAATATTTGAATAAGTATAAAAAGGATGAAGATTATAACAAAATTTTAATTAATGATAATTTATCTACTAATAAATTAGGGATAATTATTATTCAAAAAAATTCTAAAAAATATACTAAAGGATATATTAATGAATCGAAAAAATGGGAAAATAGTAATTCTAATTCTTTTAAAATTATTCCTTCATTAAAAGATGATTTAAATAATAATACAAAATATCCTTTAAATGATTCTAATTTTGATTCTAAAAACGATAATCATATTTTTGAAACTTTAAATAAAGAAACTCTAAATAATAATACGACTAGAAAAATTAAAAAACATATTAAATCTGAATCAAATATTAAAGGAAAAGATTTATTTTCAAATAATTTGTTTAATGATAATTATAACGACAAAAATAGTAATCATCCTAATGAAATTATACATTCTGATAAACAAAAAAATGTTAATAACCTAAATGACTTTTCTGAAAATTCAAGTATGTTTAATAGTTCAAAAAGTAATTCAGATAAAGTTAATGTTAAAGTTATTGAAGAAGAACAAAATAACAACAGCAGCGTTTTAGGAAAACAAGAAAAATTAATTTAATAAAAGATATGTATTTTAATTCTACTAATTATAGATATATATACCATTTCATGTTTATAATTATAAATTTAATTATTTTTTCACTTAATCATATCTGATATTTTATATTATTAAAAATTTTATTTATGAATTAGATTTTGTTATCTAGCAAATAATGAAAGATATATAAAAAACAAACTCTGAAGTTATGAAAAATAAGTTAAGTAAATAAATATTAATTAATTATAAACAACAACAACACAAAATTAATTATAATTTATTAATTAATAAACTGAATGGAAATTTAATTAGATTCCCAAAATTAAATATTTTTTTAATTGAACACTTTGATTGAATTATGCATTTTATACCATCAAAAATATTCAGTAAATTAATAAAAGACTTTTTTAGTTATCTAGACTTGCTTTTTTTGATTAAAAATTACAATAAAAGATTAATATGAAAACTTTTTTATTTCCTATTATTCTCAGTCAGAATACTCTAAATAAAATTGATTATAAAAATAAATTACTCCTTTTAGTTTATTATTTAAAATGAATGGGTTTTTTTAAATCATTTTCAAACTTATATCAAAATTAAGAGATTGTAATCAGTACTTTATAACTAAAATCTATAATTTATAAAAAGTTTAAAATTATTAATTAATTTTTTTAATTATTATTCATCAATAATAAATTAAATTAATTAAATATAAAGTAATTTAATTCCAACATTTAATATTGAAAAATAATAGTATATTTAAATAATTTATTTTTCTTATTTTTTTATTTTTTGATAAAAAAAGATGAATAAAAATGGTGGAGAAGATATTGTAAGAGTATATAATTACATTATCGAATTAACGAATATAAAACCAAAGGATATTGAGATTAAAAAATTACCTGAATTTTATTATGAAAATTTATTAGATTTAGAAATTGAAATTAGCAATGATTTTTCAAATGAAAACTTTGAAAAATTAATACAGTTATATTTAACGGGAATTAAAATATATATGGAAAAAGATGACTCAGAAAAAGCCCAAGGACTTGGAATTAGGGTAATAAATTTCTTATCAAATTCAGAAGTTATTAAAAAGTTAAAAGAAAGAAAAATAGAAGAAAAAAATAAAAGTTTTTTTTCTAGTGAAAAATTAAACAAAGAAGAAGATAAATTTGAAAATCTTAAAATTGAATTTTCTCAAAAAAATTCTCCCAAGAAAAAAATAGGAGGAATAAATTTAATTCAAAAAATTGAAAAGCAAAATACTTTCAATATTTCTCATGAAAAAAATAAAGTTCAAAGAAAATTAAATGATTATTATAAAAATTCAAAAAATATAAAATTAATTGTTGATCAAGAATTAAATAAACAAAAAAAATCCTTTGAATTAAGAAGAAGAAATAAATTTGAAAATAAAAAAATTAATTTAGAAAAAGAAAATTGCACAGTTTTAACTACTGAAACAAGTGAATTAGATGAATCTCAAAATTTTGAAATGATGGATTTAAATAATAATGAATCAAATAAAAAAATAATTGAAGATATATATAAATTTAAAGTAAATTTACCTTTAAAACATAAGAAAAATTTACTTAATTTAAAAAATCAAATTGATAATTATATAGTTAATTATGCTAATAATATTTATAATAATTATTTTATGAAAAGTTCAGAAAAAATTAAATCTATACTTGAAGAAAAACATTTAAAATATGTTGAAATTCATAAAGAATATTGTACAAAGATGAAAAATATTAAATTTCTTTTATCAATGGATGAAGATACTAATGATGAAGAAATTAATGAAATTCTTGATTCAATGAAAAAAGAAGAAAATGAAATCATTAATAAAATGAATGCAGATTATGATAAATTACTTTCATATGAAATTTCGAATTATAAAAAGGATAATTTAAAAAATTTTTCCCCTATTTTAGAAGAAAAAATTAAACATGATATTTATTCTGAATTAAACAAAATGTTTTAAAGGAAACATATAAATATGTTTTATTTCAAAATTTTTTGTTCTTTTTATTGTAGATATAAATCAAAAAAATTAGAATTTAATTATTAAATAATATATATTATTTTGATTTTTTAAAAAAAACCAATTATAATATAAATATATAAAAAAATCTTTAAAAAACCACAATAATATTAAAAAGAAAATTAATTAATTTAAATATAAATACTTAACATCTAATTTAAAATTAAAAAAAAACATTTAAGAAAAAAATGAACACAACAGATAAAATAGATGCTCAAATAATAGTTGAAGAAAAAATAGTAAAATTAAATGGTGAAATTCAAATAAGGAAATATCAAAAAGGAAGATTATTAGGAAAAGGAGGATTTGCACGTTGCTATGAATTTATAAATTTAGAAACAAAAGAAGTAACAGCTGCAAAAATAATACCAAAAAAAGCTTTAGTTAAAAGCAGAGCAAAACAAAAATTAATTTCTGAAATAAAAATACATAAAAGTCTTCATCATCCTAATATAGTATCATTTGTTCATTATTTTGAAGATACAGAAAATGTCTATTTATTAATTGAAATATGTCATAATCAAACATTAAATGATTTATTAAAAAGAAGAAAAAAATTAACAGAATTGGAAATTCAATGTTATACAGTTCAATTAATTAAAGCTTTAAAATATTTACATTCACATAGAATAATTCATAGAGATTTAAAATTAGGAAATTTATTTATTTCAGATAAAATGGAATTAAAAGTAGGTGATTTTGGTTTAGCAACAAAATTAGAATTTGATGGAGAAAGAAAAAGAACAGTTTGTGGAACTCCAAATTATATTGCACCTGAAATTTTAGAAGGTAAATCTGGTCATTCATATGAAGTTGATATTTGGAGTTTAGGAGTTATAATATATACTTTAATTATTGGGAAACCTCCTTTTGAAACTAATAATGTTAAAGAAACTTATAAAAGAATTAAAATGGGAAATTATACTTTCCCAGAAAATGCTTTATTATCTAATCCTACTAAAGATATTATTCAAAAAATTTTAGTTTTAGATCCTAATCAAAGACCTAGTTTAGATGATATTTTATTAAGCGATTTTTTTAATATGGGAATTACTATTCCTAAAGTTATGCAACATTCTACTTTAGCTTGCCCACCTAATTTAAATTACATTAAGCAATTCATTCCTGATGTTGGTAATAATGGAATTGTTAATAATTTTGTTAGTAAAGGTATTAAGAAAAATATTAATAATAGTGATTTGAGTATTAGTAGTGCTGATAATAATAATAAAAGTGAAAGTGAAAGAAGTAAAATCTCTAATTATAAACATGAGAGAAAATATAGTAAAAATACTAAAGATATTCAAATATTAAATTTTCCAGAAGCAAATAGTATATATATTAAAAAATGGATTGATTATTCTATGAAATATGGTTTAGGATATATTTTATCTAATGGTCATGTAGGAGTTTATTTTAATGATAGTTCAAAAATAATTTATAAACCGAATGGGATGAATTTTATTTATATTGAGAGAAAAGGAGATAGAACTGAAAATATTTCACCACATGATTTTAATGAGAATTTAAACAGAGATTTAAATAAAAAAGTTATTTTATTAAATCATTTTAAATCTTATTTATTAGAAGAGGCAAAAAATACAATTATTGAAAAAAAGATATCTGAAAATATAGATGAAAATAAATATGTATATTTAAAAAAATGGATGAAAACTAAACATGCCTCTTTATTTAGATTATCAAATAAATTAATTCAAGTTTGTTTTATTGATCAAACTGAAATTCATTTAAGTTCAGAAACAAAATTAGCAACTTATGTGAATAAAAAAGGTGAAAGATTAACTTTTCATTTAGCTAATGCTTTTGATTCAAATAATATTGAAATGATTAAAAGATTAAGATATACTAAACAAATTCTAATGCATATGTTAACTGCTAGAACTATTCCAAATAATAATGTTAATAATACCCAAAATACTAATTCTACAACTAAAGCAGAATCAATGAGTCATTTATAATCAATATTTTTTATATGTTTTATTTTTTTATATTTATTATATTTTAATTATTTTTTTTTTTAATTTTTTTTTAAGTTTTACTCTAATTTAAATAATAAACCTTTTAAAATATTAATTTCTAAATATTAAAATTTGGAAAGAAAATTGCATAATTTATAAAGCTTTTTATTATTATTTTTAATTCCTTGTACCATTAAAACTGAATATAGAATACAAGAGATAAAGGAAAACAAATTTAAAATTAGAAATGAAAAAAATGCATCTAAAAATAAATGTTTTTTTGTACCAACGAAAATTCCACAAAAGAAAGAAATATGACACCATAAAAATATGATAAAAAATATTTGAATTATACTTAAAAGTATTAATTTAAATATTCTATTATTATTGTTTTTTTCATTTAATTTGTCATTATTATTATATAAGAATACATGTTTTAAAATACAATTAATAATATTTGTAACAATAATTATACAAATTATATAAGGAAGTGAATAAAAGAAATCATAATCATTAGAATTTCTTTTAAAAATGTGAGATATTCTTTTATTAAATTGGAAAAAAATATTTAATAAAAGAATAATTGCAATAGTAAAAATAAACATTGAAATTTTAATTGATTTATTATAATAATCTTTATTCACAAAAGTAAAAAGAATAATTTGTGATTCATGAATCAAAGAAATATAAGTATAAAGACAAGATTTATTAACTTTATTCTCATTTTCTTTTTCAGTTGGAGTTTGTAAATTATCATTTTCAGTATTAGTTTTTTTCATTAATTCAGTTTCAGAATTTAATTGTTTCTTAGAATTATTTGTTTCAGAATCTGAAACTAAAGTAATTTTTTTTTCAATTTCCTTTTCATTTGTATTTTTTTCCTCAATTTCACTTTCTACATTTTCATTTGAATTTTTCGGTGGATTTGATATTCCTATTTCATTTTGATAAGAATAATTCTTTTGAATGAAATGATTTTTAAAAGATAAAAATATAAACACTGATTCCAATAAAAATAAAATCAAAGAAATCCAAAATCCAGGATTTTTAGATAATTTTTGTTTTGTTTCTTTAGTACATTTTAATATTCTGAAATTTTCATTGCTATATGAATTATTATTTTCAAATTGAGGATATAAAAAATCAAATTCGTTTTCTTTTAAATTAATTTGTGTTTTTATTTTACATTGACAATCAACAATTCTCTTATTATAATCATATCTTAAAAAAGAACAATAATTAGATTCACAGAATTTTAAATTTGAATTATAAAAATATTTTCTTCTATCTTCAATAGTTACATCATTCCCATTTGAATCAGTAAATTTTGAACAAACATCATAATAGAATTTATTAGATGAATTTAAAGCATCATAATTATTATTTTTTTCATAAATATTTTCAGCAATTAATTTATTTTTATCTTTTAAAGTATTTGATATTTTAATATAAGAATTCTTATCGAATATATTTTCAATATTAATTTTTTCTCCTTCTAAATCATAAAAACTATATTCAATTTGATCAGTTAATCCATTAGAATTTTTCACATTAATTAGAAGAATATAAAAACTAGAAGAATTAATTGTCGAAGAAATTTTATTATAATTATCATCTAATAAGTTAATATAAGTTCCAGAAATAATATTACCAAAAGAATCAATTGTTTCATTAGAAATTTCAGGAGAAACTATTTTTAATACTCTTAATTCAAAATTATCTTGAGAAACAACTAATTGTCTGTTATAATAATCAATAACATTAGATTCAGCATTTCTAACAACATTTTCACTATTATTATTATTAGTATTATCTGGATTTGTGTCATTATTATTGGTGTTATTTGTATTATCTCCACCAGTTTCATTAGATGTTGAATTTTCTGAACTTTTAATATTAATACAAATATTATTTTCACTTTCTGTATAATTATTATCAGGGCATTTAATTGCACATTCATTTGTATCATTTATCAATTTTGGATAATTTTCTGGACAGTCATTATCAATTAAACATATTTTAATATCATTATCAATATCATTATACCATTTATTTATATTTATATCACATTCAATACAACTATGATTGCTAATAACTAGATAATAATTTTCAATACAACTAATACACATATTACTTTCTTCAGTGGCATCACCAGCACATCTTTTACATTTATCATAACATTTTTGAAAAATTTGATTAGTAGAATTGTAATAATAATAATCAATTAATTCAGTAGATATATAGCATTGAGATCCATTATTATATAATGGAAAATAATTACTCTCACAATTTATACAACTCATATTTGATGCATTTTCAGAATATGAATCACATGAACCACAAGATGGATAACATACTTTTACTGGTATTATAAAAGAATCTGCATAAAAGTCTTCTTCTGTATATGAAAAATCAAAATGGTAATTTCCATTTGAAGGAGCTTTATATTGTAATGTATATGTTGACTTTGTATATGTTGTCTCTCCAAAATATACTTTATTTATTAAATCCAATGTTTGAAGTTGAGTTTCTGTTAATTTTGAAAAATCAATTAATTCTTCCAATTTTATTGTTATTTCTTCATTTGATTTTAAATGAACTTCATATGAATCATCAAATAAAGGCAATTGATTAGGTAAAGATAAAGATGAAATATATACTTTATGATTATTTTCATGAGATAAAATAATTTTAAAATTATTTTGGTTTATAGAAATTAAATTATAAGAATCGCAATCAAAAGAAATTTCCATTTCAACTTCACCTTTCCCCATTTCAATGGGATCAGGACTAAATCCATATCTAAAAATAATTGGAATACCATAATTTATCATTGAATATATATGATGATTATCACTTTTAGAAAAAGATAAAGTTTTAATTGAATATGAAAATAAATAACTTATTGCTGGTTTTGATATATATGAAATTATTTTTTTTTCAATGTCAAAAAATACACCTAATATAATATAATTAGAACCATCTCCACCACAAACTGAAATTAATTTATTTGAAAGTTTTATTAATATGAAATCGGTCATTGAAGTTGATGATAAATAATCTTTTTCTTTGGTTTGGAGATTTGATAATGATAATAATAAATATTTTAATCTTTTATCATTTGATCTATGAACACAAAAAATATTATCATCATCAAAAAATTCACAAGACAAATATGACCATAATAATTCTAATAAATCACCTTCTGATAATGAAATTTCATTCTGAATTATATTTAATTTATCTAAATATTCAATTGAATTTGTTTCTTTATTAAATAAAAATTTTAATATATAATAATCCATTGTTTCTTCAGTTGAATTATAATATGAATAAGAAAGTAATATTATATTATTGTTTGAATTATAATTCAAAGAACAAGGAATATTTGGGATTTTTAAATTTACATTATTGACATTGTAAGAAATTGAATTTATAATTTCTCCATTTGAATTTACTAAAGATAATAAATTGTCGTTTGTACAAGAAAGTAAAAATGATTCGTTTGAAAATGGATAAATATCTGAATAATCATTAGTTAATAAATTAAAAGAGGAAATTGTTTTTAAATTATTATTTTCATCAATAGAATATAAAACATTGTTTGTGAAAAGATAAGTTGAACTTTCATTAATATTTAAAATTTTTTTTATTTTTTCTCCATTGTTCAAGTCTATTGTTTTAAATTCAGATAAACCAAAAGATTTAAAAATTTGAATTTGAATTAAAGACAAAAACCAAAATAAAAAAGAAAGATTCATTTATTAAACAAATAAAAAAAATATAAAATATTATAATTATAAATATAATTAAAGCTTTCGTTAAAATTAATTAATTAAAATTTATTATCAGCAAAATAATATGCAGGTCCAGGAATTTTAGATTCATATTTTTTTTCATAAAATTTCCATCTTGGAGAATTTAAATAAAAAATATCAGGTTTACCATTATCATTACCTAAGAAATCTTTAATATATTTTAATTCTCTTTCTTCATTTATTTTAAAGTTAATATATGGTATATCTCCTTCAGTGAATAATTTAGTTTTTGAAATATCTGGTTTTTCCCTATAATATAAAGGTTTAGGTTTAGTATTATCTATATAAGTATCAGTTATTTCTTTAACTCCAATTATTCTTTGACTTGGATTTTTTCTACAATTCATTAATTTAAAATTCATTTTACCACTTTTTTCGTTATCATTATTTTTATTCATTTCATTTATTATATTTTTAGCTTCTGTTTGTAAAATTGAATATTCATTTTTAAATGTTTTTGGATGATATATATTTTTTAAAGATTTACTTATTTCATTATTATTTTTAAAATAAGAACCTGGACCTGGATTTTTATTTTTTATAATAAATAATGAATTTGAGCCTGCATAATCCTCTCTTTTTGAATAAGAATTAAAATTTAATTTTTTTTTCCTTTGATCTATATCAACTACATCAATAGTATTTCTATTAAAATTATTATTTTGATTCTTTTTATCCTTAGATCTACTTTTTGATTCTGAATTTATTCTTTTTATATTATTAGTCGATTTTTCTTTAAATAAACTATTATATCGATAATTATTATCATTTAATTTTTTATCTGGGAGATTATAATGTCCAACTCCAGGAATTTCATTATATAAATTATTATTATTAAATCTTATTGAATTACTTGATAAAGAAATTGAATTATATCTATTTAAAATAAAATCATTTGCAATTTTATATGAACCTGTACCAGGAAATGTTGCAGTATCTGTATAATATATATTATCATGTCCTGAATTAAATCTATCATTTATATTATTTGAACTTTTTTGTAATAAAAATATTTCATCTTTTCTTGGAATTGAACCAAAATTTGACTTTTTTTCACCTGAATTTATTGTTCCTCTACATATTCTTGATTTATCATATATATTTTTTTTTGATTTAGTATTTCTGTAGTCTGTTGATTCTATTGTTGTTGTTTGATAATTTGTTAAAGACATTATTTAAATTATTAATTGTTTATTTAATTATTCTTATAAGTTTCGTAATAAAAAAAATTAGTTTTAATTTGAAATAAATATATAATTTAATTCAAATAAAAAAATAAATAAAATGATAAGAATTATATAATTTAAAATGATTGTTTGATTAAAAATAATATTTCTAAAAACATATAATTCATTTTATTTTCAATTTCAAAAATTAAAAAATAATATTTAGTACAAATTTAACAGTGATTATATTTATTTTTTTCCTATCTCACCTCTTACAGAAACAATTTTTATATTTAAAATTTTATTGACAAATATTTATTATATTTATTAAAAATTAATATTAAAAATAAATGATTATAGGTTTGATAATAATATTGTTGGCAATTTCTTTTTTATTTAAATTGATAAATTTTTAAAATATTTATTGAACAATTAAATAAAAATAATTCCAAAAAAATAACTTCCAGAGTTTACTGCAAATTACTGATGATTTATTTTACATTGAAATAACATCATCTTTTTTTATAAAAGTTAATCACTAAAATAATTTTTTTTAAAACTCCAAAATCTAAATTTGAATCTTTTATTTTTCAAAATTATCAATATCCTTTTATCTATTTTTTATCAATCTTTTTTCATAAAAGATTTCTTTTTTATCAATATATCCAAATTTCTTTGAATAAATATGAATTTCATATTATTTTTCTAAATTTATCTTTTTAAATATTAAACAATTTTTCAAAAATCATTATTGATTCAAAAAATTGTTATTTTTATTTTAAATAATAAATATTTAAAATGAATTCAAATGAAATTGAAAAAAAATTAGAAAGAGACAATTTAACAATAAAAGAGCAAATATTAAATTTACAAAACACGATTAAAAAATTAAAACAAGATATGCTTTCATCAAAGGAATCAAAACAATATAAAGAAGACGATAAAAAATTTCAAAAAGTAATATCAAATACACATGAAAATGATAATATAATTGAAGATGAAAATGAAAGAGAAAAAGAAAGACAATTGGAACTTAAATTTTCATTTAATAAAACATTTCAACAAAATAAAAATAAATATGAAAATAATTATATAAATGAAAATGAAATTGAAAAAGAAGAAATAGGAAATTCTAATTATAGAAATAGTAATTATAGTTATAAAGATAATAATGAAGATATTTATCAAAAACCAAATAATAATAAATATAATAATGAAGATTATAAAGGAACTTTTGGACATGAAAATAATAATAATAATAGAAATAAATTGAATAATATTCAAAATGAAATAAAAAGAAATTTTTATCAAGAAAATATTGAGAAAATGAAAAAAGAGAAAGAATTAATAGAAGAAATGTCAAAAATAAAAAAAAAAATAAATTCTAAAGTAATTGATATGACAGAAAGTTTAAGTGATAGTGAAGAAATTGAAAGTTTAGTTTTACCAAGTAATAATAAAAAATATATTAAAGAAGCAAACAGTGATTTATATAATTTAAAAATGAATAGAAATGAAACTGAAGGATTTTCTGATGAAGAATTACAAATTGAAGATTTATCAAAAGATTATCCAAATAAAAATAAATTAAAAAGTGATTCTAATTTTAAATATTTTTATAATAAAATTAGAGATGATTCTTTTTCTGATAAATCACTTGATGAAAAAATTAAAAAAATACAGAAAAAAAAATTCCAAGTTGAAAATAATTTATCTCCAATAAATAATAATGAATCAAAAAAAGAAAACAGTAAAAATAATAATTTAAGTAATAAAAAAAATTTACAAAGACCAAAATCAACTCAAAAATTAAATAATATTTGGAATAATAAAATACGTAATTCAACAATTTCCTCAAATAGAAGAAATAAATTAAATAATAATATAAATAATTTAACTAAAGGAAGTGCTAATGGAAGTAAAAACACAATTAATTCTAATTATGAAAATAATAATTTGAGATTAAATGAAATTAAATCATATAAAAATGAAATAAATAATTTAAAAGAAATGATAAATAAATTAAAAAAAGAAAATGAAAAATTAAAAAAAAATTTAAAAAAAGAAAAAGAACAAAATGAAAAATACCGCCAACTAACAGAAGAAATAATAAAACATTATGAAAAAACCAAAAAAATTAAATAAACTTTTAATTAAAATCTTTCTTTAATTAATATTATTTAATATTCTATTCCAAAATAAACCCCATTTTTCCGGAAATTTTTTTCAAAAAAAAATTTTCAAAAAATTTAAATTCTGATTTAAAATTAAAAATAAACGAAAAAAAAAAATCTTATATAACCAAAAAACCTAAAATTAAATTATATAAATAATATTCTTAACCCAAAAAAAAAAAAAAAAATGCATCAATCTCAAAAATCAAAAATCTCAGATAAAAATGGGAAAAAAAACACAGAAAACACATCAGAAAGTGGATATGGTGAAATGATATATATGGAACCAGGAGTAAATCAAATGATGTCTCCAATAACATCAGGTCGTCAATCAATAAATAATCCAAGAATAAATAATAATTTAATAAATTCATCTCCTCCTGAAAATAGTAATTTTGAAAGGAAAAAAAATAGTAAAAATGTAGATAATCAAAAAAGAGAAAATTCAAATGAAAAAAATATAGATAATATAAATAATTCTATTCAATATAATAATGAAACTAATTCTTATCATGTTAATAGTGATTCTAATATTGTTATTACTACAATGGGTAATAAACAAAGTAGTCCAAATTATCAAAATACTAGTAAAGATATTATAATGAATAATCCTAGAGAAGGAAATAATATTTCTATGAGTAAAATGTCTCCTACTCAAAATATTGATGATTTTAATTCTTCTGGTGAAAAATATGATGGAAATGCTCATTTTAATAATTTTAAAAATGTTTTAGGAAATAATAAAAGTAGAAATAATGGTTTTAGTAATGATCTAAATCAAGTCACTGATATTTTAAATTCTAAACCTTCTATTTCAAGAGATAATTTATTTGAAAGTAAAGATAATATTAAATATAGTTCTAATACATATTATAATCATATGACTTATGGAGATGTTAAAAAAATTGTTAAAAGATTTACTCAAGTTTATGATCCTAAAAAAACAAAAGAAGGAAGTTTAATAAATGCAAAACAAGTAGTCTTACCAGGAGCAAATGATGATGTTTTTAATAATAGATTTAAAATATTACAAAAAATGAACAGATTAAGTAATATATTATTAGCAAAGAATAGAACAAATACTAATACATTTAACGTTAACAATTTAGATTATTCATATGATGAAAAAAGAAAAACTTTTAATAGAGATACTTTAAATAGAAGTACTTTAAGAAATAATAGAATGACATTAAGAAATAGAAGTCGTTCTCCAGAAAATAAATTTTTATTTGTTTCTCTTGCAATGATATCAAGTAAAGGAAAAAACGCAGAAGATAGAACAATATATAGAAATATGAGATTTGAAAAAGGAGGAGTTGTTGATTTAGCTCAAGAAGAGAGAAAAAAAAGTAAAAATAAATATAAAATAAAGAAATTTAAATCTAAAGTTGTTGGAGGAAGTGAAAATATTAAAAATACTAATCCTAAATATAGAGAACAAGCTGCTAAATTAATTCAAGCTTGGTGGAGAGAATTAAAAGAATTATTTAAAGAAAGATTAAATATGATTATTAAAATTCAAAGTTTTTGGAGAGGAAGATGGGTTAGAAAATATATGTATGATATATTATATTTAAGTTTTATGTATCAAAGTTTTTGCCAAATTATTCAAAGAGTTTTAGTTAAGTTTATTAGACCTATTGTTTTTGATATTATTATGGGAAAATATAAAAAAGGAAGAAATGTTTTAAAGGAACTTTTATTAAAAGATAAATATTGGCAATTATTAAAAGTAAAACCTTATTTAGAAAGATGGAGAAATTCAATTAAGAAAATTCATTTAAAAAATGAAGCAGGAAGAAAATTAGTTGATTTAAGGAATGAAAGAGATAAAAAAATTAGAGATTTAAATAAATTTTTTAGTAAATGGGCTTTTTTGACAAAATTTAGTAAATTACAAGGAAATAGTACTATTATGGAGATTCAAGGTATAAAAAAAAATGGTGTTATAAAAATCATTGACGGAAGTAAAAAATTAATGAAGAAAGAATCTTTTAAAAATATTAAACCAAAATTAAAGAAATTTTTGGTTAATAAAGGAAAAGAAGAATATTTAAATTCAATAATTAAAATACCAAAAAAATTAAAAGAAAGATTAATGAAAAAATATATTAACAAATGGTTACATAATTCATTAGGAAAAGGATCAGATAATTATAAAGTAATTTTATTTGACAAATTATTAACAAATACAATCAAAAAATTTTCAAATAGAAATAGAAGAATTTTAATAAATAAATTATTAAAAAAAATTGAAAGAAAAGAAAAAATAGAAAGATTAGTTATTCAAGAAAAAAAATTAATGGTAAAATCAAAGAAAAATGAAATTATTTTTGATAAAAATTTACTTGCTGCAGCAGATACTTTACAAAAAGCAATTTGGAGATTTTCTTATAAAGATCCTTTAAATGCAATTTCAAATAAATTAAATGATAAAAATTTACAAAGAAAATTAATGAATATTATTGATATCAGAGAAATATTTATTAAAAGAATTTTATCTATTACAATTAAAAAGTGGAATCATCCTGTTGTTAAAATTGAAAATGATTTTATTAGTTTAATTTTAGGAAAATTGATTAAGAATATTTTAAATAAGAGAATTAATAGAATTTTAATTACTAAATTAAATTATTGGAGAAAAAAAACTATTATTTCAAAAGATACTGTATATCAAAGGAATAAAAATTTTGAAAAAGCAGGAAATTTAATTCGAAAAAATTCAATTAAAAAAGTAATTGAAGAAAAACAATTTTTTGATAATTTAAAACATATAACAAGTGAAAAAGTATTCAATAATATTTTAAAAAGAGTCTTTGAAATTTATAAAAATAAAAACAAAAATATAAAAAGAATTTTTTTATTAATATGGAAAGAAGAATGTAATAGAATATTATTAAAAAAAGCAATATATAAATTATTGAAAACATTAATTATGAAAAATCATTATGAAAATCAAAAATTAATATTAAATAAATTTTTTCATAAATGGATGACAAATAAAGCACAGAGTGAAAAAACAAGAAAATCAAATAAAGATTTAGCTTTGTTATTAATTAAAACCATAAGAGGAGATTTTGTAAGAAAAAATATAAGAAATATATTAAGAAAATTTTTAAAAAGATGGAAAGCTAAAAAAAGTAAAACAAATCTAGATGATAAAAAAGAAAGAATATTAAAAGCAAGAATTCATTTATTAAATCATAATTTAAAAATAAATGGATATGATCTTTTAAAAGGAGCAAATAAAAATCTAACTTATAAAAAGAAAACAATAATGTTAAAGAATATAGTAGATAATAAAGAAAAAAGTTCAAATATAAAAATAAGGAATTATTTAAAAAAATGGTTAGAAATAATAAGAAAAATTAATGATAGAGAAAGTCAATTATTAAAAGCACTAATTGTATCAAAAACAAATTTTGAAAATAGAAATAAAATGAAATTATTAAAAGCTTATATAAATTGGAAAAATCTATGTCAAAAAAATAAAAGTTCAACTCCCATTCAATTAGGATTAAAACATTTATTAAAAGGATTATTAAAAAATAAATTTAGACATATATTAAAAAAAACAGATATAGTTAATATTAATGTGGAAAGAGGATTATCAATTTATGATGCTTTAATAAAAGGTGATAAAAATGTTGCAAAATGTATTGCATTAAGAAATTTATTTATAAGACCTTATTTTAATAAATGGAGAAGACTTACTAATAATGTTAATGTTAAAACTAGTAAAGAAGAAATGTTTAAAAAATTAATTAAATATCCTCTTTTAAAACTATCTAAAGTACCTTTAAGAAATTATTTAAAAAAATGGATTGATATTATTAGAAGATTAAATGATAGAGATAATGAAAAAAAAATTTATTTAAAATTAATTAAAAATATTAAAAATAAAAGATTAAATGAAAGTTTAAGGGAATATTTATATAGATGGAGAAAAAATAAAAGTGAAATTAATAAAAAATTTGGAATTAATTCTGATGGATTTAAAATATTAAGAAAGTTAATGACAAGAGAAATATTTAATTTATTAAAAATGCAAGTTAAAAAAAATAAAGATTATAGATTACTTAAACTTTTAATAAAAAGATTGGATAAAAAAAAGATAAATGATATATTAAGAAAGACATTAAGAAAATTAACAAAAACAATTGATAAAGAAGGAAAAAAAACAAAAGATTTTCAAATTTTAAGAAATTTAATTAATAGTAGAGAAAGACAAAATAAAAATATAACAAAAAATTTATTACTTAATGCTTTATTAAGATGGAGAATAAATTCAGTTCCTTTTATAAAACATGATTATAAAAAAGTTAATAATTTTAGAGCTGGAATATTAGTATTAAAACAAATTTTAAGAAGACCTTTAAATAATAGATTATTAAATGGTTTAAAGAGAAAAGAAAAAGAAACATTAAGGAAAAAAGCACTTAAAAAATTATTTAAAATTATCCCAAAAATAAGAGAATTTCTTTTAAGAAAAGCTTTAAAAATTTGGAGAGAAAAATTAAAAGATACTACAATTCAAAAAAATAAAGTTGAAAATATTTTTCATAATTTTACAAATTTAAATAGAATTAGAATAAAAAGATTTGAAGATTATAAATGTATAATTGAAGCATTAAAATTAATGTTGGAAAACAAAAATAAAAAAGCAGATAAATTGCATAAATTTTTTAAAAGATTTGCAAAACAAAAAAAAACAGAAAGAACTTCTAATGGAGCAAATAATGTATTTATTCTTTTAAAAAAAAAGGAAAGAAAATATGAAAGAGGAATAAAGAGATTAATTATTGCTAAATGGAGAAGAATAAATAAATTTTTAAATCAACAAAACAATGCAGATATTATAAAAAAATTTGTTAAAAATAGAATGCATAAAAGGATTATAAATAGAAAAACAAATAATTTCAATTTTAACATTTTATTTAAAATGATTACAAAAATTATTTTTGATAAATTTAAAAAACAAATTAAAAGAAAGAGATTATTTAAATTATTGAAAAAATATTTATTAAACAAAGAATCAAAAAGAAATAAATTTATAAGAGATTATTTAAAAAGATGGATGAATGTTTTACCGAAAATGAAAACAATAGAAGCAGCTTTAAAAATTCAATCAGTATTAAGAGCAAAAAAAGGAAGAAAAAATTATGATAAAATGAAAGAAAAATCAAATAAATTTAAAAATATTATTATTAAAAAAATAGGAGGTAATCATATTATTATTCTTAGTTATTTT
>JAEEGK010004627.1_pt1 | contig 33637 bp, 27 predicted proteins | sample 8958771 | NCBI WGS metagenome assembly JAEEGK01 (sample SAMN16246547, study PRJNA631951) | gut metagenome | biome: gut microbiome; feature: rumen; material: SC-attached | host: Bos | place: Iran: Karaj | collected 2018-10 | reverse complement strand
TATTTACCGTTTTCTTTGTGTGTTCTATGATTGCCTTAATCTTGTTGGTGGCCTATTTTATTAAAAATGTGTACGTCTCGCCTGAAGTTGAACTGAAGTTGGAGCAGATTTTGGAGGATTTGGAGAAGGATGAAGATTCATGATAGGATTAATACCTACCATAGACACGTTCATATTTGACATAGGACTTGCTCCAAATAGAAATCAATTTCACGGGATCATAACCCAAGACCTCTTTTCCTAAAGCACTAAGCCTGGGTTTCAAACCTTTTTGATAGGCAGTTTGAAGTCCAGTTATATTAGGATAAGAATTCACCTCCATCATTTCAATATCACCATTCGGAAGTACACAAATGTCCCAACCCGCAAAAATCATTTCTGGCACAATAGTCGACATTTCCTTGCACGTTTGCACCACCTTTTGCCAATGCGGAATGACAAAGCCTTTAAAAACCTTCCCAGTATCAGGATGTGCTTTATACCTCTTCCCTGCTTTATCAGCTCCATCACCAATAATAGTACCTGTTTCCAAATCAATGGCTGCCACAATTCCTCCAGCAGAAGCATTATCAACGATATTGTCACCCACACCAACACGCAACTCTGAAGCCACCAGTTCGCAACGTCCATCCTTTGAGATGGTAAACACCCGAATCGTATTTAGAGACTGCGGATGAAAATCCTCCAATTCTCTACAAGCCCTTACCCGTTCTTCAACGAGGATTTTGTGTTCACGACAATGCTCAAATAATTTCTGCCAATCGTGGTCTTCTTCTTTTCGAATCATGAATACCCCTCTACCTATAGTTCCACCAATGGGTTTACCGACACAATCCTTAGAAGAAACAAAGTCTATAAATGTATCAATTGACAACAAGCCCGAATAAATCCATGCTCTATGCACATATTTCCCAAACTTCTTGAGAAGCAGCACTTTGTTCCTACACAACCTATCAAAGCTTACTTGCACTGTCTTACGATATATACAACTCATTTCCTTTTCCGAAACAAACTTGTCACGTTGCATTTTATCAAGTTTCCAAAAATCATAGCAACGCATATACTCGATGTAAGAAACCCTATTACAATAAAGAGCGTTTTTGTAATCATCTATGCTTCCTTTCACAGGATTTTCCTCTTTAAATTTTGCAACTGCATCGTCCCATAACATATCCCTATCTACCCTTAATTTAACGAATTCGCGATAGATATAATAAAATCGATGAAATTTTTTCATCCATTTTTTTAGGGTAATTTTCATCGAACTCATAATCATCTAATTACCAACCAAACTAAAAATAACATCCATATTTCCTTTCATACTTCACATAAGACTTGCTCCAAACTGAAATCAATTTCAAAGGATTAATGCCGAGGACTCTTTCTCCTGTCTCTCTAAGTCTTGGTTTAATGCCTCTCTGACTCGAAGCTTGAAGTCCTGTGACCCCAGGGAAAGCATTCACTTCTATCAACTCTATCTCGCCATTTTGCAGCACGCATACATCCCATCCTGCAAAAACCGTTTCGGGGACAATGGTAGCGGCTTCTTTGCAAACCCTTACTATATCATTCCAATGGGGAATCGCAAAACCTTTAATGAACTTCCCCGAATCAGGATGGATTGCATACTCATTACCTAACAAGTCCACACCATTTCTTGCAAGTATGCCCGTCATGAGGTCAATAGAGGCCAATATTCCACCTTGATGGGCATTATCAACTACATTATCATGGACGCCCATCCGGAACTCGGCATCAAGCAGTTCTACTTTGTCTCCTTTGGATATTGTCAATACCCGTACTGAATTTAACGAATTCGGATGGAATTCCTCTATCTCCTTACACGCTCTCAAATACTCCTCAATCAGAAAACAATTCTTACAACAGAATTTGTACAATTCATTCAAATTCAGATCATCACTTTTTTTGATCAAAAACACATTCCTTCCTTGCCTTCCTCCTCGAGGTTTCGCGATGCATTCTGTTGACTTTACGAATTCCTTGAATGTTTCAAAAGACACAGAATTAGGATCCAGCCATTTCCTATGAACGAATTTCTTGAATACATTAAGTTCCTTCACCTTATCAGTAAAACATTTACCCACATTGACTTGAACCAATTTTCTATAAATACATTGAATTTCTCTTTCAGAAATGAAATCATTCCATTTTTCTTTATCCAAATCCCACAATTTGTATGCATTATATTCCTCATACAAAAACCTATGCCGATACAAGGCTCGCTTATATTCCCTTAAACTTCCGTGCTTTGCGGTCCCTTTGTCAAATTGTCTGACCGCATCCTTCCACAATACGCTTCTTTCCTCCTTCTTCTTCATTATTTCCCTATAAACATAATAAGGGTATCGGAGTTTTTTTATTTTGTCTCTTATCGCTTTCATTCAGGTAACTGTTCGATGTTGAAAAACAATCACTAACGATTCAACAACTTCTTAATCTCGTTCAACTTCATCAAGGCTTCAACAGGGGTCAATGTGTCGATGTTGGTATTAAGAATATCTTCCTTGATTTGAAGCAGCAGTGGGTCGTCCAGCTGAATGAAACTCAGCTGCATGGCATCGTCTTGCTTTTTCGCGGCGGCTTTCTCCACGTCTTCACTTGTGTGCGACTTCTCCAAAACACTAAGCAAAGCCGTGGCGCGTTCGATGACCTTGCGCGGCATACCTGCCATCTCGGCCACATGAATACCAAAACTGTGAGCACTTCCGCCACGCTTCAGCTTGCGCAAGAAGACCACCTTGTTGCCCACTTCCTTCACCGATACATGGTAATTCTTGATACGAGCAAAGGAATCCTCCATCTCGTTCAGCTCATGGTAATGCGTGGCAAACAACACTTTGGCGCGACTCACAGGGTGGTCATGCAAGAACTCTGTGATAGCCCAAGCAATGCTGATTCCGTCGTAAGTGCTGGTGCCTCGCCCGATTTCGTCTAATAGCACAAGACTTCTTGATGAAACATTATTCAAAATGCTCGCTGTTTCGTTCATTTCCACCATAAAGGTCGACTCACCTGAAGAGATGTTGTCTGAAGCGCCAACGCGGGTGAAGATCTTGTCAACCAAGCCTATACGAGCCGAAGCTGCTGGCACAAAGCATCCCATCTGAGCCATCAGCACAATCAAGGCAGTTTGACGAAGCAGAGCCGACTTACCCGACATATTGGGACCTGTGATAATGATGATTTGTTGCTTGTCGCGGTCAAGGTAAACATCATTTGCAATGTAACTTTCCCCAATAGGCATCATTTGCTCAATAACAGGATGCCGACCTTCTTTAATATCAAGCACAAAAGAGTCATCAATAACAGGCTGTATATAATTGTTTTTCAGCGATATACTAGCAAAACTAACCAAACAATCGATACGGGATACAATAGAGGCATCCACCTGTATCGGCTCCACAAACTCGGTTACCGCGGTGACCAATTCATTGTAAACCCTTTGCTCGATGATACTGATCTTTTCTTCAGCCCCAAGAATCTTCTGCTCGTATTCCTTTAATTCCTCTGTGATATAACGCTCGGCATTGGTCAAGGTCTGTTTGCGAATCCACTCTGCTGGCACCTTTTCTTTATGCGAATTGGTGACTTCAAGGTAATAACCGAACACATTGTTATAGCCCACCTTCAAGGATGTGATGCCCGTACGTTCCGTCTCCCGACGTTGGATATTCATCAAATACTCCTTGCCAGAGCGCGATAGGTTGCGCAACTCATCGAGTTCGGCATCCACACCTTCTGAAATGTAATTGCCCTTGGAGAGCACGGCAGGTGCATCGGGGTTCAAGTCCTTCTTGATGCGCTCACGTATGGAAACACAAGGATTGAATTGCTCTGCAAAGCGTTGTAAAGCAGAATATTGACTTTCTTCACAAGCATTCTTAAGCACCTCGATTTGGTCTAAAGCGCGTCCCACCTGAAGCAACTCTCTAGGATTCACCCTCGATAATGACACCTTGGAAATCAAACGCTCCAAATCCCCCACTTGACGCACAGCATCTTGGAACTTTTGAATTTGCTCACGATGTTCCACGAAATAGCGTACCACCTCATAACGTGCCTCTATTTGCTCTTTGTTCTTCAAAGGCAGACTCAGCCATCTGCGCATCAGTCGTCCTCCCATAGGCGACACGGTTTTGTCGATGACGTCAATCAAGGTCTTGGCATTGAGATTGGCCGTGTGCAAGAGCTCCAAATTACGGATAGTAAACTTGTCGAGCCAAACGTATTGTCCCTGGTCAATGCGTGAAAGCGAAGTAATATGGTTCAACTTATCATGCTGCGTTTCAATCAGATAATGAATCGCTGCACCCGCTGCAATGATACCTTTAGGGAAGTCATCCACACCGAAGCCTTTCAGCGAGACTGTGTGAAAATGCTTGTTGAGCACTTCAATGGCATAATCTTCAGTGAAGACCCAGTCGTCGAACACAGTCAAGTAATACTTTGCGCTAAACAAGTCGATAAAGTCCTTTCGCTTGTTGCGCTGCACCAGCACCTCGGAGGGACTGAAGCTTTGCAACAGCTTGTCTATGTATTCGTTGGAGCCCTGAGTCAGGTAGAACTCGCCAGTAGAGACATCCAGAAATGCTACACCTGTAGACTCTTTGTCGAGATGAACCGAAGCCAGAAAATTATTCTCCTTCTGCTCAAGTACATTGTCATTATAGGTGACGCCTGGGGTCACCAGTTCCACCACCCCTCTTTTGACCAACTTTTTGGTCAGCTTTGGGTCTTCAAGTTGCTCGCATACAGCCACTTTTAGGCCTGCACGTACTAATTTTGGCAAATAGGTATCGAGCGCATGATGAGGAAATCCCGCCAATTCAATCGAATCGGCGATAGCGCTTGAGCGCTTAGTTAGCACAATACCTAGTATTTCAGAGGATTTTACCGCATCTTCTCCATAAGTCTCGTAAAAGTCGCCTACCCGGAAGAGCAACATGGCATCGGGATATTTCGACTTGAAAGAGAAATACTGTTTCATCAAAGGAGTTTCGGTCGCTTTTTCTGCCATAAACACTCAAATTATTGGGTACAAAATTACCAATTTGTTTGAAACAATCCGCTTGTTCATTCAAAAAAAACTATATTCACGTCTAGCAGACTTCTTTTTTCTGTTACTTTGCCGACTAATAGAAATGAATAGCTCTGACGAGACATAATGCCATCAAAGTAGTTAAAAAGAGATGTCAACAACGAAACAAAATGAAAAAACCATGCGCAAACTGAGCATGGACGAGTTGAACCGCCTCAGCAAAGAAGACTTTGTGAAAGCGGAGAAACTACCTATAATAATAATACTTGACAATATCCGCTCACTAAGCAACGTGGGAGCCTTTTTCCGTACTGCCGATGCTTTCCGCATTGGAGAATTGATTTTGTGTGGCATCACTGCTTGTCCACCTCACCGCGAGATACACAAGACCGCCTTGGGAGCCGATGAAACCGTTAAATGGCGTTATTTTTCAACGACAGCGGGAGCCTGTCAATCATTGAAAGCCGAAGGATACGACATATATGCAGTAGAGCAGGTGGAAAACAGCATCGCCCTTCAATCCTTCACTTTTGAGCCGCACACCGCTTATGTCTTGGGCAACGAGGTGGAAGGCGTCAGCGATGAGGCCTTGTCCTATTGCAAAGGTGCCGTTGAGCTGCCACAAGAAGGCACAAAACACTCCATCAATGTGTCGGTTTGTGCCGGAATTGTCATGTGGGAAGCCTTCAATCAACTCAAATTGAAGCCAAAATAAGCCTGTTTTTTCGCTTTTTTCGCTGAAAATCACCAAAAAAAGAGTTTTTTTTTCGGTTTTTTGCATTTGTAATTAAATAATTTCCTATTTTTGTTGGCTAATTGGAATAGTATAAAAAAGAATAATATCAACTAATTAAAATCATTACAAACCTAACACAATTACGTTATGAAGAAAAATTTGACTTTTTCAAAGCTGCTGATGCTCGTCGTCATGGCTGTGCTTCCCTTCAGCATGTATGCTCAGGAAGGCAAAAAACATTCAAAACCTGCTGAGAAGTATTGGTACATCCAAGCTGATGGTGGTCTTTCCATCAACCATGGTGACTTGGCCAATTACAACGGCGGTATTTGGGACGATTTCGGTCACTTCAAGACCATGGCGTTCCAAAACTTCACAAAGAACTGGAATGCCCATTTTGGTGTTGGTTACCAATTTGGCAAAGTCGTCGGCTTGAACCTCAAGGGCGGCTATGGTCTCCTTTCGGGTCACAAGCACACTGTTGACAACAAACAAACAGCTTTACAAGCCCTTGTTTTTGCCAACGGTCCTGAAGGCGTCTACTACAACCTCGGCTTTGAAGGAACTAATTACATTGAAGGTAACTTGAATTTGACCTTCAATCTCTTCAACATGTTCAACTACAATCCGAGAAGAGTCATCAACTTGGTGCCTCATATTGGTATCGGTGGTATCTATTACAAATATGGTGTGGTCAACCAACTTAACTATAATGCTGACAACAAAGTTGACGAAGTGTCAGGCCAAATCACTCCTGCTGCTTCCAAGCGCGACCTCACTTTCACAGTCCCTGCTGGTATGGAATTCACCTTCAACATTGCTCCTAAATTCGACCTCTTCATCGATTACACCTACCTCTTCACTGGTAAGGACAACCTCGACAACGTGAAGAAATCAAACGAGCAAGGCCGTATCATTAACGACATGGACATGTACAGCCAGCTGAACCTCGGTCTCCGCGTGAAGTTCAACAATCCTTGCGACATCGACAAGATGGCCCGCGAGTCGAAGAAAATCACCTACCGCGTGAATCCTGACCCGCTGGTTAAGGGTGAAGACGGCAATGTTTGCTTCGACGTCATCGTCACCATCCCCGGTGAATACTTCGAAAAGCAAGCTGTCATGAACCTGAAGCCTTACCTTGCCTACAACGGTGGCCAAATCGACCTCGATCCTATCACCTTCGTGGGTGAAAAAGTCAAGGGCGAAGGCGACTTCCGCGTCAACTACAAGGAAGGTGGCGAGTTCACCAAGCATTACTGCATGCCTTACCAAGAGGAAATGGCCAACTGCGAACTCATGGGCGACCCGATGTTCTATGTCTATGACGGCACCATCTATCCTACCCAAGAGGAAATCGTGAATAATACCTACTTCGCTCAAGGTTCCACAGTGAAACTGGCTGACGGTGTCATTGTGAAAGATGAGTACATTGACGAAATCGTTTATGACACCATCGAAAAGGTTCGTGCTGTCAAGAAGCTCACTTATTTCTTCAACAAGGACAGATACAACATTGCTGACAGAAAGAAACTCAACAAGGAAGCTGATGCAGCTTTCACTGACTTGCTGAACGCTGGTGAAAAGGAATTTGAAATCAGAGCTTGGGCTTCACCTGAAGGCGAAGAAGGACACAACAACGAGCTCTCCAACAACCGTGACAATGCTGCTGAGAAGCAGATGATGAAGCTTGCCAAGAAAGCTGAAATCACCATCAATGGTAAAGGTTACGGTGAAGACTGGGAGACCTTCAAACAACTCGTTAAAGACTCCGACCTGAAAGACAAGGATGCTATCCTGAACAACATCAACAACTCCAGCAATCCTCAGAAGACCATCAAGGAAATGTGCGCCATCTATCCTCAACTCGAAAAGGATATTCTGCCGCAGCTCCGTCGCGCTGAAGTCTATGTGAATGAAACCTACAAGGATGTCGTTTCCAGAACCATCAAAGTGAAAGTGGAAAAGAAGTAATCCGTTTCATTTAACAACAGAAAAGCCGCTCAATGAGCGGCTTTTTTTGTATGTTCCAAATTCGGTATAGACTCAAAACGACACACGATGCATCCCGATATCATAGGGCTTGTCTATGGCATCGATGATGCTTTGATAGTCCTTTTCATTGGCCACGAAATCAAGGCGGTTGGTGTCAATCAGCAAGATGCGCATATTTCCTTGCTGCTGACGAAGAAAATCGAAATAACCTTGCTGAATATTATCCAAATAGGTATCGCTAATCTCCTGCTCATAGGCGCGTCCACGCTTACGAATGTTAGCCTGAAGGCGCTCCACGTCAGAATAAAGATATACCAACAATTCAGGCTTTGGCATGTCCGAAAAAATAATGTTGAAAAAACGAGAAAACAGTTGGTATTCGTCATCCTGAAGATTATTCTTGGAGAAAATTAGCGACTTGGCCACATAATAATCTGAAATGATGAAGTCGTGAAAGAGGTCGAGTGCTCCCAGCTTGTCTTTCAGCTGCTGATAACGCAAGGCCAAAAAAGTCATCTCCACTTGAAATGAATATTTGTCAGGCTCTTTGTAAAACTTGGGAAGAAACGGATTCTTGTCGCCTTCAAACTCCTCCAACACTAACTTGCCGTTGAAATCGTTGGCGATGCGGGTAGCCAGAGTGGTTTTGCCTGCTCCCACCGTTCCCTCGATAGCTATATAGTTGTAATTCATAATTCTTCGTCATTATTAGACTTAATCACTCTAACAATAGAATCGTCGGGACAAAGTTGAAGCAATTCCACTTGTGTCATTTGCAATATCGGATGCACGAAGTCAGGGTTCACCTCACAAAGCGGCTCCAAAGCGAACCGACGCAAATGCAACCGTGGATGGGGAACTGTTAGTGTCTCCGTATTAATGATGCGGTTACCAAAATACAAGATATCCAAATCGGCTGTACGCGAAGCATATCCCTGTCGGTCGGCATATCTCACACGTCCCAATTCACTTTCAATCTCCAACAACTCAACCAATAAGCATTCTGGATTTAGTTCGGTTTCCAATACGATAACACGATTTAGAAACCATGAATCAGCCTCAAAGCCCCATGGTTCCGACTCGTACGCCTCCGAAACCTTCACTATACGGCCACACCTATTATTAATTAATTGGCAAGCCTGGGTAAAAATATGATTCTTGTCACCCAGATTCGCTCCAAAGAGAATGTAGCAGGTTTCCATTGCTAGATTTTTTGCAAAAATAACGTTTTGTGACAAACACTAATAAATAAAATGCTACTTTTGTGGTCTATTTCGATTAAAAACAAACAAAAACATAGCATCATGAAATTCGGAAAAGTTGTTCTCGCCGCATTCATCGGCACTCTTATTGCTTTGGTAATCAATTTCTTCATTAAGGTTGGCGTGGTCTCTTCCATGATCTCCAACATGTCAAAAAACACGGAGACTTCCACTACTGTAAAGCCTAATTCCGTGCTTTACATGAAACTTAACTATGAAATTCCAGACCGAACGGTTGACAATCCTTTCGGAGCCATTGATTTTCAGTCGATGGAATCGATTGATGCTACAGGTATGAACGACATCTTGCGCAACATCGAACATGCCAAGACCGACCCGAACATAAAGGGTATCTACATGGAACTGAGCAGCATACCGACTTCAACTGCCACCTTGCAGGAAATCCGAGACAAACTCATTGAGTTCAAGGAATCGGGAAAATTCATTGTCACTTATGGTGAAAGCTATTCGCAAAGCGCTTATTATATAGCCTCCATTGCCGACAAGATTCTCCTGAATCCGGAAGGTGCCCTCGACTTGCACGGTATGGCCACACAAATCACGTTTTACAAACACCTGTTTGACAAGCTCGATGTTGAGATGCAGATTGTCCGCGGCCCCAACAACCGCTTCAAGAGTGCCGTGGAGCCTTATTTCTTGGACAAGATGAGCGAAGCCAACCGCGAGCAGATGGACAAACTGTTGGGCACGGTCTGGGGACAAATCCTCCAAGGCATCAGCCAAAGCCGCAACATCAGTGTTGAGCAACTCAACCAGATTGCAGACAATTTAGAGACCTCTTTCGATGCAAACAAAGCCCTCGAATACGGCCTGGTTGACAACCTATACTACAAAGATCAAGTGCTGGACGAACTGAAAGGCCTAACGGGCAGCAACAAGAATATCAACGCCATTAGCAATGCCAATTATGCCAAATCCTATAAAGACAAGAACGTGAGTAAGAACGAGGTTGCCATCATCTATGCCTCGGGACAAATCTTCGACGGCAAGGGAGATGAAACCACGGCTATCTACTCTGAGAATCTTTCCAAGACCATCCGTAAGGCCCGTGAAGACGAAAACGTGAAAGCCGTTGTGCTACGCGTCAACTCGCCTGGTGGCAGTGCCGTGGCATCGGCCATCATCGGTCGCGAGCTCGACCTCACCAAAGAAGTGAAGCCCGTCATCGTCTCTATGGGCAATTACGCTGCTTCGGGTGGTTACTGGATTTCCGCCAAGGGTGACTACATCTTCGCCGACCCCACCACCCTCACAGGTTCCATCGGTGTTTTCGGTACCTTCCCGAATGCAAAAGGCTTTTTGAACGAAAAGGTCGGCCTGACTTTCGATGTGGCCAAAACCAACGAAAACGCCGAGTTCCCCAACTTCACCGAGCCGCTAACCGAATTCCAATACAACAAATTGCAAGAAAGTGTAGTTAACACCTATGACCACTTCACCAAACGTGTGGCCGAAGGTCGCGGCTTGACCCAAAGTTATGTCGACAGCATCGGTCAAGGCCGTGTGTGGGCTGGTGCCGATGCCATTGGTTTGGGTCTTGTCGACCAATTGGGCGACATGGAAGATGCCATTGCCTATGCCGCCCAGAAAGCCAACCTCGGCAATGACTACAAGGTGACCGAATGGCCCAAGCAGAAGGACTTCTTCACCCGCATCATGGAATCGATGAACAGCAATGGTTCCGACCAACTTGATGCTGCCATGAAGCATAGACTTGGAGCATACTACGATTACTTCAAAGGTTTGGACAACCTGCAAAAGAACACGGGCATCCAAGCGCGGTTGCCGTTCGATATGATTATTGAATGATAAAAAACGGGGTTAAACCCCGTTTTTTATTTATCATATTCCGCCAAAACCTCGTCACGTTCCATCTGTTTCTCGCCCCAATCGTCCATTAACCTTTGGAGTTGCTCCTTCTTTTGGCCGTAAGCCCAATACCAGTCGTTGTCGATCTTGATATCGGGATGCTCGTCAGGATGCGCCATGATAGCATCTTGCTCGGCCAGTTCGGATTCTAATTTGCCGATGGTTTCTTCGAGACGTTGGATTTCCTTGTCCACCTTACGGAGTTTGGCATCAATCTGCTTCTTGCGCTCGTAGTTGATCTTATTCTGCGACTGTGGTACGACTTCTTGGACTTTGGTTTGTTTGGCTGCAATCTCCAACTCCTTCAAATGATTGAGGTTTTTCTGCTCCAAGAAGTCATAGATATCACCAATGTATTCCTTGATGTTCGGCTTGCGGAACTCATACACCTTGTTGGTCAGGCCTTGAAGGAAATCGCGGTCGTGGGAGACGATGATTAAGGTGCCGTCGTATTGGATTAAGGCGTTTTTCAAGATGTCCTTCGAGAGCATGTCCAAGTGATTGGTCGGCTCGTCGAGGACCAAGAGGTTGGTCGGGAAGAGCAGCATCTTGGCTAAAGAAAGACGCGCTTTCTCGCCACCAGAGAGCACCTTCACCTTTTTGTCGATGTCGTCACCACGGAAAAGGAACGAACCCAGCAAGGCCTTCACTTTCAGGCGCATGTCACCGACAGCCACATCATCTAAAGTCTCGAAGACGGTCTTGTTCATGTCGAGCATGTCCTGCTGGTTTTGGGCATAATATCCGATTTTGACCTCGTGACCCAGTTTCACCTCGCCCTCATGGTCGAGCACGCCGCAAATGATTTTGGACAGTGTGGATTTGCCCTCGCCGTTGCGTCCCACAAAGGCTATTTTCTCACCTCTCGGAATCAGCAGGTTGATGTCCTTGAGGATAACTTGGTCGCCGTAAGACTTGCCAACATGATTAAGCTCCAGTGTAACCTTGCCGGAATGTGGTGCAGGCGGGAACTTGAAGTGGATGGCCGTGCTGTCGATGTCGTCGATAACGATTTCATCCATCTTTTCGAGCAATTTCACACGGCTCTGCACCTGCTTGGCCTTAGTCGCCTTGTAGCGGAAACGCTCGATGAACGCTTCGATGTTCTTGATTTCGCGCTGCTGGTTCTCGTAGGCCGCACGCTGCATATCGACACGCTCCTCACGCAGGCTGACATAATCAGAATACGGTACCTTGTAGTCATAGATTTTGCCGTTCGAGATTTCCACCGTGCGGATAGTGATATTATCGAGGAAGGCACGGTCGTGCGACACCATCAGAATGGCGCCGTAATAGGCTTTCAGGAAGCCTTCGAGCCATTGGATGGACTCGATGTCGAGGTGGTTGGTAGGCTCGTCGAGAAGGAGGAGATTGGGCTTTTTCAACAAGATTTTCGCCAGTTCTACACGCATCTGCCAGCCGTTGCTGAACTCGCGCATGGGGCGCATCAAGTCGTCGTGACCGAAGCCCAAACCGACCAAAATCCGTTCCGCCTCGCCTTCGATGCTGTTGCCACCGAGTAAGGCCAAGCGGTCGTTCAAGTTGTTCAGCTTGACAATAAGTTTCTCGTATTGAGGGCTCTCGTAGTCGGTGCGGCCGGCCAGTTCCTGCTGCAGTCGCTCCACATCGCGTTCTAATTGATGGTATTCGTCGAAAGCGGAAAGGGCTTCATCCAAAACGGTTTTCGTGCTGTTGACATTCTTCTCCTGAGGCAGATAGCCGATGGTAACGCCTTGAGGAATAATCACATCGCCCTTTGAAGGTTGTTCCAATCCGCAGATGAGCTTTAGTAGTGTGGTCTTGCCAGCACCGTTTTTGCCCACCAAACCAATGCGGTCCTTCTCACGAATCAAAAAGGAAATGTCGGTGAAGAGGTCCTCACCGGTGAAGTGCATGCTTAGGTTTTGGATTGAAATCATCGTAGGCCGATTTTAGGCCGCAAAGGTACAGTTTTTTATTGGTTTTTAGACTTGTTTTCAGTCAAACACCAATCCTTAAGACGAGCACATAATAAACAAAAATGATCCAAAGGACTTTCGGGGGCTGGTTCCCAAATTTGCCCACAAGAAATCACCCCATTTTCGTTTATCTCAAATTGATACAGATCTCCATCAATAGCGCTCCCGACGGAAACACTATCTATTTTATTATCAATGAATTGTTTGCTTAAATACAACACTTGTTCCGCAAGCTCCTTTTCCAACTCAACGAAGCATTCATCTATATTGATGCCCGCAGCGTCTTTTGCATACCATAGGTTTTTGTCAAACGAGATTACCTTTAAGAAATACTGCTCTTCAACGGATTCTATTTGTAATGCATATTCAGGATCAAATGATGGCATGGTTGTGAATCGGAAAAGAAAATCGTCTCCTAAACGAGTCTGGAGAATACTATCCAAGGAATTGTAATAGCTTTTCAATTGCGGAGTCACATCAAACCTGGCACAAAGTGATAGCCTTGATTGAGCAACTGCTTTTCCGTTCAATCCAAGTATTGATAATAACAATACTATGCCTATAATACCTTTTTTCATGGCTTATTTTGAAATGACTAAAGGTTTAACCGCTATTCTGTTTTGAGATATGATTTTCACCCAGTACAAACCGCCTTCAAAGCCCGACAAATCGAGTTGCAAAGAATTACCGTCAGCCTCTTTGCTGATCAAAACCTGTCCCAAGGCATTGTAAACCATCACTTTTTGTAATCCCTCTAATTCGATGGTAACGAGCCCGTTGGTGGGATTAGGATAGAGCTTGAAATCAAGCGCTTGGTATTCGTCGGTCGAGGTGAGATCAATGGCCACATAGTTTTGTTCAGGGTTGTTCAAGGTGGTGGCAAAGTCCGACTCGCAGGTCTCGCCGTCATCAGCCAAATAGAAGGCCGTCAAGCGGTAGTAGACATCATCATGAGTCTCCTCAGCAAGATTGTCGCGATATTCGTAGTACAACTGACTATCAACAGCGGGAATTGATGCAACTTGCTCATAGTCTGTATTGTCGAACGAGCGATACAGGTTATATTGCTGTAAAATATAACCGTCTTTTCCAAGTGCCACATCGCGTCCAGATTGGTTGGTGACAAAGGCGCGCAACATCCAAGTGTAGTGCATATTGAAGGTATGCATGTCGGTCCAGGTCTCGCCGTCCAACGACACCCATCGTCCGTTAGGATTTCCCATGTCCTGAGATGCTGCAGCAGGACGCGCCAAACCTTGCTGCCCAACAACAATCCAAAGTGGTTCGTTTTCAGGGATTTCGTATTCGGGACTGATGGTTTCCTCATGCCATGCATGGGCGTTTGTCAAGCTCATATTTTGTGAACGGACTAGTGTACGCGGTGCCAATTCGCCGCCCACATAAATCCACAGTTGGTAAGTACCGACTCCCACGTCGTATAGTGAAACTTTCCTTAAAGCCGTACCAACATAATCAGCCAAGTCTTCAGCATCAAAGCGGATGGCCCAGAAGATGCGTGGTTCTCCATCTCCGCCCAAAGTACTTTTATTGACGCCATCGTCGTAATAAAGCCATTGCTCAATCGGCTCAGGACGTTCACCCCACGAAACCAACGCACCATGATCGGAATCGTTTTCGTAATAGGTCTCACCATCCAATTTCGCAGGCGGGTCACAATAAGCGGGAAAAGTTGCCATCGTACATTCCTCACACGACATGGAATAATAGGTACCATCCAATGCTCCACCATACACCAAACGCAAACAATATGTCACCTCATCATGCATCGTGACAGTCTCGTCCAAGAATGTTTCGGCATCAGTAAAGCCAAGATAAGCACCATCACGATACAAGAATGCACCCAGAAACTCGCCTTCGGGATAGGTCCATGACAAGAGGAGAGCCTCGTTGTGCAGCGACCAATTCAAACCTGTAGTACTTCCTTGGAAATCAGAGCAAGGATGATACACCCACTCGCAAGCGTACCAATCACAAGTGTCGGAGAGATAAACAGGACGCACTTGAGCCCAACAGGTATCGCCTCCTGAAAGGTTGCTGACGTCAAACTGGAAATCATTCGTCATGGAAGTTCCTACAAACACTCCATTCAACATGACCTCGAAATGCTGTAAATCACGAACTTGACCATTTTCCAAGTTCCAAATCGCCCAACCCGTGGAAGAGACATACAGACTGTCGATGCCATTCGTAGCCTCCATCAACTCAATCTCGACTTGTGTCGGACCAAAAACAGAAAACACCGAATCTGAGACATAATCCACAAAGCCATCAAGATGCACCCTCAATTCATACTCGCCACGGTAGACACCATTCAACAATAGATGCCCGTTGGCATCAAATGTGCCTTGATACTCATGGCCTTGTTGAGAAAGAAGCGTCGCCGCTGCTCCCAAAGGCGGCTGCCCAACATTGGTGGTAGCATTGATTTCAAGAGTCGTAGTCATATCCTTATCCAGATAAGCCGACCAAATGGTATCTGAATTACCGCGGTTGCCTTCGTAATGGCAGCTCACCCCCCAGCGGTATTGGCCCCAGGGCAGGCTGTTCCAGTTCATGTCCATAAAGGCAGTATCTGCCAAATGCGAAGCCATCATTACAGGCTCTTCTTCAAAACGGCTACGGAACAGGTCGTAGTATTGAAAAGAGCGTGTCGCTTTCGTACTGTCCTCTTGATAGAAATGAATGCCGTCAACATAAAAGCAATCCTCGCCCAAATCCGTAGAAGCATCTTTCTGATAGGTCCAGCGAAATACATGCTCGCCCACAGTGATGTCGAATTGATGTTCCGTCCAGCTTTCCTCGCCCGAGCACTCCATCTTTTTCACGCCATCAAGATAAAAACGCCCCATGTCCCATGGACTTTCCGAAGAAATCTTGCTGAAGAAGCACATCCGACCTGCCATAGGGATATATACCGAGACTTCAATTTGAGAGACGCCATTACCTTGTCCTTCACAAGACGACTTCATGCAATACACGCCTTCATAGGCATGGATGGAGTCGATGACCCATGGAAAATCGGAAAGCGTATGGTTCCAGTTGAAACGGCTGAAATCGCCCGACTCAAAACCCTCATACAGTTCGGGATCGTGCATCGACCAACTGAGACGCACCAAGTCATCAGTGAATTGTCGTGCTGCCACATAACGCACAGGGACAAAGACCTCATGAAGATAGAAATCAAGACCAAACAGCCATTGGTCTTCTTCAACATACAATGAGTCAAGAAGATAATCATCCTCATATCCAACTGCAGCAGCCCAAATCGAATACAATCCTTCATTGATAGAATCGGAATAAAAGCCTAAAGAATCAGTAAACAACTGATAGACAAGGGTATCACCGGCAACATCTACTCCTGAAAAGGTCACTGTTGCATTCTCAATCGGAGTAATAGAATCTTGCTCGTAGACATTGCCATACACCCATACACCCCCAAAAGCAGTTTGAGCCTTCATCAATGTGAAAGCCATAACGACAAGCCATAACCATATTTTACAATTCACTTTCCCATTCATTGCTTCACAAATTTGGCTACCACGCTTTCGGAAGCGCCTTTGACTTGAATAAAATAAACACCTGCCTGCAACTCGTCAACCTTAATGTCGAACTCACCCAAAAGATTGGTTTTCACTTTTACTTCAGGCATCACACACACACCAAGGCCATTCGAAATCGCCACTTGATACATTTCATTTTCTTTCAACCCGCCCACAAACAATTCCTTCTCTGTAGGATTGGGATACAAACAAAGTGCTATCTTCTCTGAGACAGGTCCTTCATACCTCATGTTCACCCTCCCCTCTTGATTGACAAACAGATGCAATCCCGAGACAGCAGGTTGCTCCACAGAGAGGGTGATTTCTTCACACATCCCCCGACCATAACGCGGCAAATCGGCCATCACCTGATAGGTGCCTAAAGGCAAGTGGTTGAACCGAAAATGACCAGCTTCGTCGGTGAGAGCAAAGCCCAACACCCTCTGCTTGCCAGCATTGAGGAGCAACACCCCGACATTCGACAGACCATCAGAGCAATACTCAGCATCCATCCCTTCCCTCAACCAGGGCTGACAATAGAAATCACGTGCCTTGAAAGGATTCTCTGGCATATCAAACATGCCTGTGATACAACCATCTCCCGTATTGAAACCTTGCATCCGCAGGGGTAATTCAATATCCACATCGTAGACATCACCGTCCACTTCAATCATATTCGATTCGTTCCATTGAAGGTCTCCAAGATAGTAACAACCAGCTGCATCGACATCCAAAGTGTCGGGGAAGGCATAAAGAACATAAGTATCGGGCAGCAAAGCATCAAATCTAAAGAAGCCATCCTCATCAGAAACAGTACGATAGAATCCAGAGACAAAAGGATTGTCATCGTCCATAGCCGCAGCAATCACTTGAGTATTAGGGCGTAGTGTTCCATTCGCCCATGTCTTCCCCTCAAGGATATAGTCCTTGAACAAATCGAAACGAACCACATCAGAGGAATGGCCACAAAATGACCAGACCTCAAGCACCAATTCCACATACCCCTGCTCCTTGTCCACGGATCCTGGATAATAGAGCGTGTGTAATGCCAACGAATCCACGAAACGACCATCGCCCATGGAATGCCAGCGCAACGAATCATAATTGTAAGCCTCAGCCTGGTTAAGGGGAAGCGGACGGTTCATTCCACTGAAACCATCTTCGCCAGCATAAACACCAAGTGCTTTATAAAGTTCAATATGCATCGCATCCGTTTTGGTAGTGCCATTGCTTGTAACACGTAAAGTCAGCGTCACCTCGCCCACTTCATAATCGGCATCAGAGGGATAATATCTAGGCTTTAACGACAAAGAGTCGGAAAAGACCCCAGTGCCTGAAGTACGCCAAACAAAATAGCTGTACTGGTATGGAATACTGGCATTATCAACCAAATAGCCTGACTGTGAAGCACAAAAATCCCCATCGGGACCAGCATAAGGATAATAAGTGGCAAATGCATAAGCACTTTGACCGACAGAAGCATAAACATCTGGATTAAAATCACGGTCGCAAGCCACAACTGCTAGGTTTTCCGTCTGTTGAGGCGTAAGCATGTAGGAATTCTCTTCAATTCCATCGATGCAATGTGCGAATCTATAATAATTGAAATTACCATAAAACAGTGCATAATGATCAACATCCTGTTCCAAGTTCTCATCCCACGAGATCAACCACTTGTTGTTCACAAACTGCTTCTTCACTCTGAACGGCGGTGCTATTGGAGCCATGGTATCACATTCCGTCAATCGGGGTTCATAAACAATCTCTCCCAAAGAAGGCGAATCATGGCCATCAAGAATCACAGATTCAATTTCAGCCACAGACTCGGCATCCCAATAATTTCCCTGCATATCAATATTCTCCGTCGAAACATTGGCAAATAGAGTCAAGTCTTTTTTGTAATGCAAGAAGTTATTGGCATTCATCCGCGACTTCTCAGAAGGGAAACTCACAATCCGCTTCTTGGCTTCACTGATGGTATTGCGTATGAAGACGACAGAGCCTGAAGATTGGAGGTTGGTCAACACCATCTCATTCTCAAAAAATGTGTTTTTTTCAAAAACCAGATGACAAACTCGCATCATTCTGACGGCCTCATCGTTGCTCCAAAACACATTGTTGCGGATGACAAGCGTATCCATGGCCGCCTTGATGCCGTAGGAGGAATAGCCCGACCCTCCCTCCGGCAAGTCGGATGAAATGAGGTTGTTCTCTATATAATTTGTGGCTTCCTTGTCAGAAATGCCTCCAACCGTCTCAAAACTTATGGCAGTAGCCGCACCTTGGAAACAGTTGTCTGAAACATGATTACGATTGCATTTAAATCCATAGCCGACGTTAGAAATCTCAATATTTATTTGACCTTGATCGAAGATGTTGTGCGTAAAACGATTATTCTCGCTGTCTTTAGACCGAGCCTTCAACTCAATTCCAGAGACACATTGATAGAAGAAACAGCTGTCTACCAAAAAATCGCTACAATCAGTCAGTTCAATGCCCTTGCCCGCATAATAGTTGTTGAACGTGCAATGGTTGACAATAACATGGCTACTTGTGGAGGCATTCACTGCCGTCAATGCACCAACCACGTTGACATAAGATAGCCGCAACGAATCAGATTCATCAACGTTCTTCAGCTGTAAGCCTGCCCAATCATGGGAAAACTCGTAACAGAGCAGATAAATCGAGTCGTTGTTCTGCCCATCAAGCACAAGTCTTCCGCCATCCACGCGTAGATAAGACGATTGCCCGAAATACAGCTTCGTACCTGCCGCAACATGAAGGTCACCGCCTTCGACGACGGTCAGCGACTCGCTCACCAAATATACTGAGTCAGCACCCAATCGGGGCAAGTTCAATACGGTGTCAATCTCACCGTTGAGGGGCACATAATGCTGCGCTTCCACCAACAAGCCTTGTGTCATGAGCCACAAGACCAAGAGATGCCGTATGAACTTGAATGGTTTCATGGTTTAGAAATAATAAGTCAGACCAAGTCGGAAATCCATCATCCGTAGATTCATATTGAATGGAAAGTCAGCACGATAGAGCGAGCCGCCAGTCATGCGATATGACATCTCAGGAACGAGTTCGATACGGTTGGCCACTTTGAAGGCTGCTCCTATCCCTCCGAAGAAGGAGAAACGAATCGGATTCACCTGTTCCTTGACAATTGGCGCATGGTAAGGCGACTCGGAAGCATTGAGCGAACCTGCATAATTGACCAAAAAATCAGCTGAGACTCCTGCTTTGAAGAAGCTTCTGAAATGCTCCAATTTGATAAAATCGAAGGTGGTAAAAAGTCCAACGCTCAGGTAATCAAGCTGATTGATGTCACGATAGGCGTAATTCGTGGTGGTCAACGGCACGTATGTGGAATCCAACAAATACTGATAGGTCGTGTCGGTTTCGTGTACCACATAATAGGTATCCAAGGTGTCGTTCACATAGTAGTCGCCAAAGAAATCTGTTTTCTCAAGCAAGAAACGGTAGTGCACCGAGCGGTAGGACAAATTCATGCCCACACTTAAGCGATTTTGTTTATAACCGCCATCCAATCCTATACTATAGCCAGAAACCGGAACCACATCCATCAAACCGTTTTCTATCTCGGGGAAAGCTTTTTCATACTTGAAATTTGTTGGGCTTGCAGCCACAGAGGCTCCAATGAACCAACCATTATCTCTGAACTTCGGCCACGGAATCGTCAGTCCCTCATGCACGATGGTTCGGACCGTGTCGTGCAACACTTTCAGTTTTTCGACAGTATCATAACGCATTACCGTACGAATAACCTGCACCGTGTCAATAATACGGATTACCTCGCTCGACTTGTCGACAATAGTATCCGTTTTGGGCTTTACCACTTCCGTGATAGGCTCAGCAGGAGGAATAACCGTAGCATCGGGTTCATTTACAAGCAGTTGATTCTTTCGGATAACATATTGCTTTCCAACCTTCTTGAAGCCATAGTCCGTGCCTTTCAGTAAATCGGTCAGCACCTCTTCGACTGATTTGTAAGAACAGGAATAACTTTCTATACGGATTTTGCTCATCTCCGCCTTGCTGAAAGCTACATTCAGCTCGTACTCGGCAAAGAGTTTTTCCAAGGCTTTATCCAGAGAGCACGACTCCACAGAAAACGAAATCAAAGGATTGAATCTCTGTGCATTAGCACTCTTTGGCTGTGCAAAAGTGAGAAGAAGTAAGAATAACGAGGTAAGGAAGAACGCTACAAGCTTTCTATCTTTTTGTATATCAGCGATTCTATTCAGCAGGGAAAATCTCATCTCCAAAACAGTTCGAAATAGGCCGCTAAAATACGACAAAAAAATGAGAAGACTCTCATTTAGACAAAAAAATGACATTTGGGAAACTAATCCTATTAACGGATCTGGTAGGCACCGTCCGACTTGGTCACCGTGACTTCTGAAACTATCGCGATGGTTTCCAGCACTTCATCGATGGATTCTTCATCGGAGAAACGCGCGGTGAGCTTCTTGGCGGCACAAGCTTCATCAAGTTCAATCTCAACCTTGTAAAGGTATTCCAAAGCCTCCACAATCTTGGAAAGCGACTCGTTGTCGAATACCAACACATGGTTGTTGGTCAACTCCTCTTCCTTCACCTCGGGATAGCTCATGGTCTTCAGCTCGCCTTCGGCAGCATTCCACACACCACGTTCGCCTGGAGCGACTTCTATCTTCGACAATTCACGACCTTTCTTATCGAAAGCGGTCATACTCACCTTCCCCGTGTAAAGGTCAACGAAATAACGTTCCGTATCCTTATCGGCATTGAGAAGGAAAGTGGTACCCAGCACTTCCACATCCATGTTGTTGCAATGGATGACGAAAGGTCTATTCTCGTCCTTGGTGACATCAAAATAAGCGACGCCTTCGAAATCGACAGAGCGACTCGACTTGTCGAATTGTTCAGGATAGGTAATGGTACTCTCGCTATCGAAGTTGACTGAAGTGCCATCAGGCAGGACAAATGACGATTCGTTTTGTCCGTTGAAGGCGTATGTCACAGTTGAATTAAAGGGATTGCGCACCAGGAAGCCAACGAATAGAGCGATGAGGAAAGCTGCAGCCACACCGGAAACATATCTGTAGTTTCTGCGAATCCATGGCATCTGAACGACTTTGGTCTCTGTTTCCTCGATGGCGTCTATCTTGGTGTTGACGGCATCAAGAGCAGCCTTCACATCGGATTCGTCAAGCTCAGGCATGGCAAAATCGGTGAGGTTCCACACTTCGTTCTGATCTTTAAGTGCCTTGAAATAAAGACGATTCTCTTCCGACTCGGCCACCCAAGAAAGCAATTCAAGAGCTTCTTCAGCCGAGCATTGCCCGTCTAAGTAGCTCAAGATTAAAGCCTCATATTTAATGTTTACCGAGTTCATCCTAATCGTTTTTATCTCATCGATTCACCTATATGACTCACAACTTTGATTTTACCCTTAGTGAAAAACGAAAAAAAGTAATTTTCAAAGATAAGCTTTCAGTCCTTCTCTGAGTTGCTTGATGGCTGCTGTCATATGGGCTTCAACGGTCTTTTGCGACAATCCCATTTTATCAGCAATTTCAGCATATTTCAATCCTTCGTAACGGCTTGCAAGAAACACTTCGCGACGCTTTTCAGGCATGTTTGCCAAAATGGCTCGATACGATGACTCCAGATTGTTGGATTGCAAAGTCTCAGAAGGGTCGTTGGCATCAGAATCATCGGTAAAAACTCGCTCGTTGGCCTCGGCATGGGCGCGCTCCTTATTAATAAAAGTAATAGCAGCATTGCGCACCGAGCGCAACATATAGGATTCAAAAGAGGAATTGACCGTCAACTTATCACGACCCGTCCACAATTTTACAAACAGGTCCTGAACAATTTCGGCAGACTGGTCGGCATCGGCGACAAAACGAATGCCAAAACGCACCAAAGGTGCGTAATAGCGACGGAAAATGTTGTTGAACGCTTCCCTATCGCCTGCCTTCATCTTCTCAACAAGAACCTTGAGCTCGTTTTCGTTCATTATTAATAAAGGTATTAATACCGATGACAAAACAGGCTGCAAAAATACATATTTTTATGGCACAAAAAACATTTTTATATTTTATTATTTATCAACAATTTACAAACAATAATGCAAGTTTTTCAAGAAAATTAATGAGAAAAACCAAAAGAAAATCTTTTCCGATTGAAAAAAGTTGTATTTTTGCAGTCCGAAAAAAAAGAGAGTTAGTATCTAACTAAAAGATATCGAGAAATGTACGCAATAGTAGAAATCGCAGGACAACAGTTCAAAGTTGAGAAGGGTCAGCAAATCTTCGTCAACAGACTGCATGAAGAAGAAGGAAGCAAGGTTTCTTTCGACAAAGTGTTATTGATTGGAAATGAAGGTTCGACGAAAGTAGGAGCCCCGACGGTAGCCGGCGCCAATGTCGAAGCCACAGTGTTGCAACACCTCAAAGGCAACAAGATTATCGTTTTCAAGAAGAAAAGAAGAAAAGGATATCAGACTTCTAACGGTCACCGTCAGTATCTGAGCAAGATCCAAATTGAAAGCATCACTGAGTAAAAACCCAAAAAAACTTAAGAGATATGGCACACAAAAAAGGTGTTGGTAGTTCAGAGAACGGTCGTGAGTCCGCTAGTAAGCGACTCGGAGTGAAACTTTTCGGTGGACAAGCTGCCATTGCTGGCAACATCATCGTCCGTCAGCGCGGCACAAAGCACTATCCTGGCAAGAATGTCGGCATGGGCAAAGATCACACGCTGTATGCATTGTGTGACGGCATTGTCGACTTCAGGAAGAAGAAAGAAGGCAAGTCATTTGTCTCCATCCTCCCCGTCGAAGGACAAGTCACTGAATAATCGTATTCATAGTATACCGTTTTATCCCGATTATCTTACTTATGATGGTCGGGATTTTTTATGCCCCGTTTACAACCCGTTTGCGGCAAATTGTGTATTTTTGCCGTTGCAACAAGACTTGAAAAATGAATCTCAAATCCATTGTATCAAAAATCCTCATCATAACAACCTTGGCTCTTGTCGCTTGCCAGTCGGAGCCCAAGACTGACCTTGAACGCGTTGATGCATTAATAAAACAAGTGCAAAACGATGTCACTACGCTTAACGAACTTGAAAACAAAGAGCATGTACAGCTCAAAAAAGACTTTATGACCTGTGACTCCATGCTTCAATTCCTGCATCCCGAGGAAGTTGATGAGATCTTTCAACAGCTCCAGTTGGTCAGTGCCTACATCACTCAATTCGAGGAAACCTGTCCCGTGATGCGAGCCAACATCGACACCACACTGACCCAACTCGGCAACCTCAAGTCGGACATTGAAACCCATTACCTTTCCGACTCACTTTCCGCCATCTTCCTTGACATGGAATCGCAACACGTCACACGAATCAACAACCAAGTTGAATACTTCAGGGACCGCTTCGTTGACTGCAAGAAAGATCTGGAGACATTCAAGAAAAAGAGATGAACTGTATGATGCTCCAACGTTGGTTTCTCATATTCTTTCTGTCGTTTGCGTTCATTTTTCATGTGGACGCGCAAATCAGCACGCAGTCCAAAGGAAAGAAAGTCGACGCCAAGCAAAAGGACCAAGTTCAAATCGATGACCAACTGGCTGGACAGTATTTCCGTGAACAAGAGTTTGACAAGGCCCGCGACATTTATACAAGCCTCTACCAGAAAACCGGGCAAACTCATTATTTCCAACAATATACGGAATGTCTCATCCAACTGAAAGACTTCGATCAAGCGGAAAAAGAGCTTAAAACATTTTCCAAAAAGAATCCCAACCATTCCAAAAGCATTGCCGACCTCATTTACGTTTACACCCTCCAAGGCAAAAACGACAAAGCCGAAAAAAGGCTGAATGAAGTTTTAAAAGAACTCCCGGCTAACGCTCCCAGCATCAGAGGCCTCAGCAACGCTTTTCAAGCAAGAGGACTCTATAATATGGCCATCGCTATTTTGGATAAAGGCAACAAGTTGCTTGAAGGCGAAGAAAACTTCTATTTGGATTTGGCATACCTCAACCAATCGATGCTCAACTACCAAGAGGCATTCCGATACTATTTCCTTGAGTTGGAAGCCCATCCTGGGCAATATAACAATATCCGCAACCGTCTGCAAACCATGTTGTTCTATGATGTGAACCACAGCATTTCTGACGAGATGCGCATGGCCTTGCTGAAACAGACCCAAAAAAAGCCCGACAACTTGGAGTTTGCCCAACTTTTGGTTTGGTTTGCCCTGCAACAAGAGGACTACGACATCGCTTTGGCCCAATGCAAAAGCATCGATCGCAAGACCCACGACCAAGATGCCCAAATCAATAATTTGTCGGGCATCTGCCTGAACAACAAGCAATATGACATTGCGAAGCAAGGCTACACCTACATCATGGATAAAGGAACCAGCAACCCCTTCTATGGACAAGCCCTCACCGGCAGCATCAAAACCGACTACCTGAAACTGAAGTCCTCTAACAACACCGACATCAGAGCCTACGAAAAGCTCACAAAACGTATTGATGAGGCTTATAATGTAATTAATACTAACGACCTGTCGAGGCTAATCTTGATTAAAGCCGACATCATGACCTATCAACTTGGTCAATCTGAGGAAGCCATTGCCATGCTTACACAGACCATCGAGACCGTTGGCAGCAAACAAGATAAGGCCGAACTCAAACTGAAGCTTGCCGACATATATCTCTACAAAGACGAAGTGTGGGAAGCCACCTTGCTTTATAGTCAAGTCGACAAGAGCCTGAAGGAAGAGCCACTCGGACACGAAGCCCGCTTCAAGAACGCCCAACTCCGTTACTTCATCGGCGAATATGAGTGGGCTGAGAGTCAACTGAAAGTACTGAAAGCCGCCACCTCCAAGCTCATCGCCAACGATGCCATGACGCTTTCGCTGGTCATCAAAGACAATCTCGAAATAGATACTACAGGCGTGGAGCTCAACAAATTGGCCCGTGCCGATTACAGAATCTACCAGCAACGTGAGGACGAAGCCATCGTTTTACTTGACGGCATCATCGCCACGGGAAATGAAGTCAGCAAGCCACACGCATTGTTCCGCAAAGGTGAGATTGCAGAAAAGCGGAAAGAGTTTGAAGCCGCCGAGCAGATGTATTTGCAAATCGTGGAAAACTATTCCCAAAGTTACATGGCTGACGCCGCTTTAATGCACGCTGCCCTAATTGAACAAAACGAATTGAAAGACAAAGAATTGGCCAAGCAGCATTACGAGAAGCTGATAGACGAATACCCTACGAGTATTTATACCGCACAAGCGAAAAAGAATTACCGAAAACTATGAACGAGGTCCGACCCAAGAAAGCCTTAGGCCAGCATTTCCTGACCGACCAGAATATCGCCCAGCGCATTGTGGAGCAGCTGTCGCCTGATGTGGAGAGTGTTATTGAGGTGGGTGCCGGCACGGGCGTTTTGACCCAATATTTGGTGCAAAACGTCCTCGACAAGTTCCACGTCATCGAAATCGACAAGGAGTCCATCGCCTATTTGGAAAAACATTTCCCCATGCTTGGCGAGCGGCTGATTGAGGGCGACTTCCTCCGTACCGATTTGAGCCAATTCGGGCAGCGGAACATGGCCATCATTGGCAACTTCCCTTACAACATCAGCAGCCAGATTTTCTTCCAAATGTTGAAATACAAGGAACAAGTCGTTGAAGTGGTGGGAATGGTGCAGAAGGAAATGGCCGAGCGCATGGCCGCCAAGGAAGGTAGCAAGACCTATGGCATCCTCAGCGTGCTGATGCAGGCTTGGTACGACATCGAATATCTTTTCACCGTTCACGAAAATGTTTTCAACCCGCCTCCAAAGGTGAAGTCTGCCGTCATCAAGATGCGGCGCAACGCCGTCACCGACTTGGGCTGCGACGAGAAATTGTTTGTGAGCATTGTGAAGCAGGCCTTCAACCAGCGCCGCAAGACCATGCGCAACTCGCTGCGCCCCATGCTCAGCCCTGAAATCATTGAAAACGAGGTGTTCAACAAACGACCTGAGCAGCTATCGGTGCAGGAATTTATTGATTTGACGAATTTGATTGGAGAAAATCCCATCGGATAACATCTTTTTTTCGGAAAAAAGCCCTCTTTCCGAGAATAATGCTATTTTTGCATCATAAAATCAATGCATTATGAGCACGCAATCCATGATACAAATCATCGCAAAATATTTCGAGACGCAACCCGTCCTGAAGGCATGGCTTTTCGGTTCCTTTGCCCGAGGCGAAGAAAAGCCCTGGAGCGATGTGGACATTCTTTTCGTTCCAGACTATTCAGGTAAGCCTTTTACTCTGCTTACGATGGGTGGTATGTATTTGGATTTGAGAGAATTGTTAGGAAGAGAAGTGGATTTGGTCGTTGATGGTTCACTCCGACCATACGCCGTCGAAAGTGCTGAACGCGACAAACAATTAATCTATGAGAGAAAGAGCGAGAGATAAAGGAAGGTTGGAAGACATAGTTGAATATTCCAATCATGTCACACAATTTATGAAAGGTGTGACTTTTGAGGAACTTACAGCGAATAAGCTGTTATATTACGCTGTGATGAAAAATGTGGAAGTGGTTGGAGAAGCTGCCTTCATGCTGACCAAAGCCTTCAAAGTTGCACATCCCGAAACCCCGTGGAAAATGATAGAGAGTATGAGGCATATCCTCGTCCACGACTATACCAATGTTATTCCTCGTATCCTATGGGGAACAGCGACAAACGACATTCCCGAATTAAGAAAACAAGTCGAAACCTATCTCACAGAAACCGATTGGGCTGAATGGGAAAACGGCGAAGACTTGTTCAACGACTCCCAAGACGCTGTGTATAAGAGCATTGTTGGAATGGCTCGAAATATGAGGGCAAGAGGGATGTCATCACAAGAAATCGCCGAAATCACCGGACTTTCCGATCTGGAAATCGCAGAACTTTAAACTAATCACAACCTATTGCTATCCGCATTGCTCCCCTGATGGTTCTCGAAACGCTTCAGGTTCTTACGATTGAAACTGTAGCGCACGGAAAAGCGGATGTAGCGCGCATCTATGATGTTATCACTTTTTGAGACGATACCATTCAACAAACTCTCACGGTTATTGATATCGGTGTTGAACACATCGTTCACGCTAAGCGTGGTTTGCAGGTTGCCGTCGAGGAACCTTGCCGAAAGGTCCAAGCCCATTTTGGGATGACCTTGTGTCTTGGCATAGCCACTGAGATGCGAAGAATAATACAAAGCATAGCCACCCAATTCCACATCGTATTTCTTGATGAGCACATACGAGAAATTAAGATTCGCAAAGTAACTCCACAATGAATTGCGGTAGTCGAGGGCATCGCTGCTGTTGTAATTCTCATATTTCGCCTGACCAAATAAACCTATGTTCAACCGGTTGTCGAAGAACCTTTTCGACATATTCAGAATGAACAACAATTCGTCTCTCTTGCCGAAATTGCCGTAAGTGTAGCCGATGATGGCGCCGTCAGCATCCAATTGCGGCACCTGTAGCACATAGTCCTCATTATGACCATACGTAACAGCAAAGTTCAACCAATAACGATAGCGGTATTTGAATGTTACACTGTTCTGTGTGGAGTGTTTCAGGTTGGGGTTGCCCTCCACATAATATACGGGACTTTCGTACTTGCGGAAGGGATTCAGATAGGTGAAGTTGGGCTTCCCATAGTTGCGACTGTAGTTGAAGGTGAAATAATGGTCCTCATGGGGTTTGAATCGCAAGGTGAAATTGGGACGAAAGACGTTGTAGTTGTATGGCGTCTTGATTCCTGTGGTTTCCGAAATGCCCAAAGTGCGCACATACGAGTCGGTAAGCGAGAGGGCATAACTGAACTTCTCGCTCACCTGATGGTCAAAAATGAAATAGCCCATGAAGGTGTTCTCCTTGTAATTGAAATCGTTGGTTACCAAAGTGTCAGGTTGCCATGCGCCATCAATGAGATTTTCATAACTGAAATCATTTTCCAAATCGGAATAGTTGCAAGAGAGACCAGATTGGATTCGGATTTTGTCCCATTCACGGGTATAGTCGGCGCGGGTCGAGAAAAGCCAACCAGAATAGGGCGAAGCATCACGGTTGTAAGTCACCGAATCAAGCAAATAGTTGTATTGGCGCAGGTTGCCCGACTCATTGAAGTTGCGGCTCAAGTTGGCATCCACGGTGATGTAATGCTTGGGGTCGTTGAAGTTGTGCTTGTAGTAGATGTCGCCCCAATAAGAACGCGAATCGTTCCGCGCCGTGTCGGTTGAATGGATGGCCGTTCCTCGGTTGAGGATATACTCATCAATGTTGTCGTGGTCGAAATCGAGATCTCCCGAGAAGTTGATGTCCAATGAGTTGTTGTCATCAAACTGGACGCCTGTGCCCGTGTTCAAATAATAGGAGTTCATATTGCTGGTATGGTTTGCCTCGCGCCGCATCAGCGTGTCGCCGCCGTCGCGATACTGCCAATTGCGGTAGGAATACTCCCTCGGATTGTAGTTTTGCGACAGATACAGATAGGTGTTGGTTTTCAAGGTTCTGAAATTAAGGTTGAGCGACGACCTTGCACCGAGACGTTTGCGCAGTTGCAGGTCACCCGAGATGCTTCCGTAGAAGCCCGTGGCCAAGTTCTTCTTCGTGATGATGTTCACCACAGGGCCATCCCACTCGCCTGCAAAGCGCGGCGGGGTTTCGTACATAATTTCCACCTCGGCGATGTCCTCGGCCTTTTCGCCTTGCAGCATATCGGTGATTTGGCTGAACGAAACGCGAAGCGGCCTGCCGTTAAGTAGCACGAGCACGGGCTTGTTCAGGACGGTCAGCGTGTTCTCGCTCACCTTGTAGAACGAACCGGGGATTTCACGCAAGGCATCGATGTAAGTGGCCGCAGGAGGCAGTTTCAGTTCGCTGATGTTCATCTTCAGTTTGTCGAACTTGTCCTCAAAGACCTTGGAGGCGGTTACTTGCACCTCATTCAGCATTTTCACATCGGGCGTGAGGCGCAGCGTGTCAAGACGCACATCTTTGTCGAGATTGACCGAGAAAGGCAGATGCGCAAAGCCGGTGAATTTCACCAAGCCTTTGTATTGGCCTTCTTTTAGGCCGTGTAGGGCGAAGTCGCCTTGCTTGTTAGTGATGCCGTAAGTGGCTTTCACCGTGTCGTTGCCTTGCCACACCATAACGGTGGCGTAGGGCAAGGTTCCTTGTTCGTCGCAAACCGTACCGCTCAATGTGTGGGTCTGGGCTATGCCTGCCATTGAAAGCATTAGCATAAGTGTTAAGGTTGGAATGTGTTTCATTGTTGAATTGTTGAATTGTTGATTGTTTAACTGTTTAATTGTTGATTTTGTGGCAAAAGTAGCCCAAGCCGATGACCTGTCAACGGGATTACAGTTTTGATTTGGCGGCTTACAAATCTTTCTTTAATAATGATTTGCAAACAACTAAAAAACAATAAGATAAGGAAGTGAAATTACAAGCGGTTCTTCAATTCGTCAGGCTCGAAACCCAGCTTTTTGCGCAATTCGCTGCGGCTTTTGTTGATGGAATAGACACTCAAACCGAGCAGGTCGCCCATTTCAGCGTTGGAGAGGCCGCTGCACGAAAGCAGACACACCTTGGCGTCGGTTTCGTTCAGGTCGGGGAATTGTTCGGCAATCATCGCCTGCAAGCCCGGATAAGCCGCCTCGATGATGGACGCGGCACTCTCAAATGCGGTCTCCTTCCCGTTCATCACCTGCCGCACCAAAGGTTTCCACTCCATTTTGGGGTCGTAGGCGTTTTTCTCGATGCGTGAGGCGGATAGAATCAGGCGGAGGCGGTTCGTAAGTTCCTGCTTCACAAACGGATTTTCCTCGGGCTGCTTCGGCTCTGTCACTTGGATTTCAGGTTTTGGTTCTTCAATTGGGGTTTCAATGGTTTCCGCTTTCGGCTTGCGTTTCAGCCAAAACAGCAAGGCACCTATTATTAGTGCAAATAAAGCTACAATGCAGAAAACCAATGTTTTATGCTGCTTTTGCAGTTGCTTTTCAGCCATCGCATTTCGCAAGTTCAAATAATCGTTTCGTTGTTGCTGACGGCTATAATTTCGCACCACGCCAAATTTCGCACCATAGTATGTTTCGTCGGAAATAATCCGATGCGACAAAAAAACAGGGACAAGATCATGTTGTCGGCCATAACAAGAAAACAAGTCATCACCACTAAATTTATACTTTTGACTGCGCGACTTTGCCCTCGCCCAAATTCGGAGATAATAACCAGTCGAATCGTCGCTTAATGGCTTAATATCGTGTCTGACATTATGATTGAAAAACAACTCTTTTATTCCGTATGCCTTGGTTGCCAGTTTCAATCCAGAGTCTTCTGTCTCCAATTGTTTCAAAAGCAGGATCCCAACATCCCTGTTATCAAAATGCTTGTCGCCTAACATTATTCCTTGGTTGAACATAGCACGCCACTGGGCATCTTCATTGCCGCTTTCAAATGCAAAATCAATACTATTGGCCAAATGGATTGCAGCATCGTTGAACTCCTCCAAAAAACATTGGTTCACGCCCATCATATTCTGTACGAAGGCTCTCTCATACAAACGGTTGCCAAAATAGCGGTCGGCGGAATCCAAGGCAGCGGCGGCTTCCTTGTATTTATCCATCCAGTGCAAATGCCGTCCCATCTGGAAAAAGGCGCGAGCAATGGTCAGACTGTCACCTGCACGAAGGCCATATTTCGTGGCTTCCTCAAAAGATAGCAAGGCCAAACTGTCGGCATAAATCGTCTGCAAGTCGTAGCCTTTGTAAAGCGCGGCCAAAGCCGCCTTCTGGGGTTGGCCTTTTTTGGCAAAATAGGCAGGAGCGCGGTCAAGGTCGGGCGAGGTGTAGGTATGGTTCATTACCTTATCTAACAAGAAGTTGCCATTTGATTGAGTTGGATCAGTGGCATCGCGGTCGTCGCCGTAGATGGCGCGGGCTTGCAGCAAAGCCATCTCCATACGCTCGTCTTCACTGAAATAGACTTCTAAATGCATCACACTATCAATGAGGTGCAAGGCACTGTCGGGATGGGTTTCCAATATGCTTTCGGCTTGGCGGAGCAAGCGTTTCGCCTCGCGTTGTGACGGGTTGCAAGCAACCAAGGCCAGCAACATACCAAAAACCAAATGACTTATTTTCATTGGGGCAAAATTACGGAATAATGTATTTGCTCGTTGCATAAAACCAAATTTTGGCGCAAAGGTAGCGCATGGAAAAAAGCGATTGCCAAAATTACAGCCTTCTTTTCGGTTTTTACAAGCATTTTTCCGTAGAAAAATCATAAATAACTGAAAATCAATCGGACAATAAACAGGTTTTACAATTTGGGTGGATGAAAAATATAGTTCTTGAGGCGGACAAAACCTTAAATTTTGACCTCTTTCCGCATCGCATGCCTCACCGTGAGGAAAGCCGAAGTGCAGCCCACCACCAGAATCGTGGCGAAAATCAGCAACACGTCCTTGAGTTTCAAAAGCACTGGATAGGCATCCACCACATAGTTGCCGCCAGTGCCAAACTTCACGAAACCGAATTGTTGCTGCAACAGCACCAAAATGATGCCCAACAGCAATCCGATGATGCCTCCCGCCACGGAAATCAGCAGGCCTTCATTCATGAAAATCTTCTGTATGAGGCGTTTGTCGGCACCCATTGATTTCAGGATTTCGGTATCCTTGCGCTTGTCAATCATCAGCATGGAAAGCGAGCCAACTACATTGAATGTGGCCAGAATCAAGATGAAAGTGAGAATGACATACACCGCCCATTTCTCGGAACGCATGATTTTGTATAGCGTTTCCTGCTGCTCTTGTTGGTTTTTCACGGCGAAATCCTCCCCAATCATGGCTTTCACTTCCTTTTTCACCTTATTTATATCTGCGTTGGAGGCAGTGAAAAGCTCCACATTTGAGGCTTTGTTCTCATATTCAAGTAGTTCGGAGAGCCAGTCGAAAGGAACTAGTACGAGTTTTTCATCTTGTTCTTGCTCAGTGGAGAATACACTACGCACAGTCAGTACATCGGAGTTGAAACTGTTTTCGAGGCTCATCAGCGAGGCGTTGCCGCGCTTGGGCACATAAATGCGCACCATTGCGTATGGGTTGTAGGCATTGATACCAAGATACCACGCCACACCTGCGCCGGGAATAGCAAAATAATGTTCATCCTCATCTGAAAGTACCAAATCACCACCACCGAAAACAACTTCTTTCAAACGGGCAATCTTTTGGTACTCCAAGCCCACACCCTTCACCTGACCAATGTGCTGTTTGTCGTTAGCGCGGAATAGTGCGTCTTCGGTAATTGTTGGAATCACATAATCAACACCTTGGATTTCTTTGAGTTGACCTAATGGAAACGCGGTCAAGTCAATGGTCTTGCCTTTCACCGGTAAGATTTGAAGATCGGGAGTGAGGCGGTTGTTCATTGAGGAAATCACCTTCTCCAGTCCATTGAAGGCCGACAGCACCACGATGAGCGCAAACGAGCCTACACTAATACCCAGAATGGAAATCCATGTGATGATATTAATGAGGTTGTGGCTCTTTTTGGCCAGCAGATAACGGTTTGCTATGAATAGCGGCAGTCTCACTTTTCGGGATGCAGCAGGTTGTCGATGTTTTCGATATAATCGAGCGAGTCGTCCTCGATGAAACGCAACTCAGGCACCACGCGCATCTGGTGACGGATACGGTTGCCGAGCAAGCCGCGGATAGCTTTGGCGTTTTGGCCCACCTCTTCCACAACCTTCTTCTTCTCATCCACACCGAATACACTCAGATACACACGCGCATATGACAAGTCAGATGTGACATTGACGCGGGTCACAGTAATCATCAGTGAAGGCACTTTCGGTTTCAGTTCCTTCTGGAATATATCGCCTAATTCTTTTAGTAACAGCTTGTTTACTTTTTCTAGTCTCTTACCCTCCATAATTCAGTTTTCTTTTTTGTTTGCAAAAATAGGCAATTCTTTTGAAATCTTTCGGAAAAGCATTCAGTAAACTGAAAATGTTTATTTTTGCGAACTGAAACATAAATAATTACATTCCCATGAAATCAATCATTAAACCACTATTCAT
>JAEEGK010004626.1_pt1 | contig 33643 bp, 31 predicted proteins | sample 8958771 | NCBI WGS metagenome assembly JAEEGK01 (sample SAMN16246547, study PRJNA631951) | gut metagenome | biome: gut microbiome; feature: rumen; material: SC-attached | host: Bos | place: Iran: Karaj | collected 2018-10 | reverse complement strand
ACTAAACATTGTTTTTTCAGTCCTTTTATTTGGTGGCCTTTGGGGCATTGTAGAAGCTACATTAGGGTCATTACTTCACCTTATTCCACACGGAATGAGACTAATCTTTTGGAGTAGCACAACAGTTTTATTACCAATTGCTTACTTTTTAATGGGCGCTTGTTATAAACAAACAGGAAAAGCGCGAAGTGTTATTTACATGGGCGTTTTAGCTTCAGTTATTAAAGTTATTGGTGCTTTAATCTTTGCTTCCAATCTTGAACCTGCTTTATATATGCTTATGGAAGCTCTTGCGATGACAGGCGCACTTCTTGTTATCAGACCAAAGAAAGTTGTTTCTTATGAAGGTTTAGCTACATTTATTCTTGCTAGCACAGCGTATTTGCTTGCTACAACATTCTATAGAATCGGAACAAGCACACAAATTACCGGTCAAATCGTTTTAGAAAACATTGAAAAATATATCTTCAAATATAACTGTGTAGCAATTCTTTACGCCTTTGCATTTGGCGCAATTCTTTATGGATTTATTAAGTTAGCAGAAGCAAAACAGTGGAATTTCTCCAAGGTAAAAGAAGTCATTTATCATCCTGCATTCGCCGGATCAATGACCGCCATTGCTTTAGCAGTTACATTAATTCTTCATTAATTTTATTTATAAAATTTAAAAAGGCTCTCATAAGTGAGCCTTTTTGTTTAGACAATAGTGAAGTGATGAGGATCTAATTCTCCACAAGTTGGATCCACATTTGAATTGTTATTTGAGTCTTTAGCCTCAATGTAATATTTAACATCATCACCAGACTCTAAACCTTCAAATGTAAAGGTGAAATTGGTGGTGTCTTCATAACGAGTCATCTCGCTAGTTTGATATGCCGAGTTATTAATAGAATATTTAATAAGAACATCTTGTTCATTAACTTCAGCGTCTGCGTACGAGACAACATTGGTTTGCACAATGTATTTATCTTTTAATTCGACTTCACCGTTATAAACATATCGAGAATCAATAAATAACATATTGTTATCAGGAACTTCATGGGTTCTACAATGCAAGGCGTCAGTATTTAAGAATTCAAGTCCTGAATTACTAGAAAATCCCTGGATTCCATGAATCTCGTAACCCGGTAAAGCTTCTTGATAAACTTGAAGTGCTTTTTGGTTATAAGTTGAGTTTGTGCCTAGTGGCATATAAACATGACCATTAGCAATTAATGAATTGGTGTAAGGCGCTATTGTATTTCCGCCCGGTTCTTCGATACGATAAACCTTATAGTTATAACCATAGCTACATTTAGTGTTTGCTAAAACATTTGCTACTTGCTCGTAATATTGATAACGAGAGTTAGATGTTGGAAGTTTTGCGACAATTATTTTATCTGGCGCTACAATCTTTCCCCAACAATCAATATGGGCAATATAATCACCTTGTGGGTCAATAGTGATAACATAGTTATCAGTTCCTGTAAATTGTTCCATTTGGCTTCTAACTTTTGATTCATTATTGCTATTTTCTTGAATAACTAAGTCATCGCTAAAAGCGGTGCCTCTACCATCTTGCATTAAGTTACCGCCAGTATGAACAATGTCCATTTTGCTATATGGAATATTGAAGTAATTTGAGAGCTTTTTAGGAACTCCGTTTTGCTCAGTTCTTGAAGGTCTATTGTAGGTAAAATCAACTACGGATAAATCCTTGTTTTTAAAGACATAAAATGGTGAAAAGTCTCTTACCCAATACATATAATCACTATCTAAAGGCATGTCTAAGAAAGTGACATTTTCAATTTTAATTCCAGCATCTTCAAAATCACTTCTTGCTTCTGAGATTCTTGAACTATTGTCATAATTTGGGTTTACCAAAATGAGTAATTTGTTATCTTCAGCAATGGTTTTATAAGCACTTAAAGGCATGTTATTTGGGTAGCACATCTTAATCATTGAAGATGGCTCAAATTCTGCTGGCATACGTAATTCTGGAGTTTTAACTAAATTAAAACTTTCTTCGGTGTCAGGAGGTGTAACTGGTTTTTCTTCCTCTTCTGGATTTATATCGGTGCTTGGATCGATCTGTTCAGGAGTTTGAGAAGGCTTAACTTCTTCATCCTCTTTTTGACTAATTTCTTCCTTTTTTAGAAATGGCAAAAAATCTAAAAGTTTAAAGGAGCAAGAAGATAAAACTAACCCCGGAATTAATAAGAAAGAATAAAACAAACTGCCCTTTTTCATTTCTATAATTGTATAACATTGAGCATTTTTAAAATAAGTTTTCTTTATAAAATTTTTATTTAATTCTTTTTAGTAAAAAATTATTGCAAACAAATTGTAAAATGGGTGAATTATGGTATAATTAGACCAGAATAAGAAAAAGGAGTAAAAGGGTATGCACGCATTGCCGAAAGTTTTACCAGTTAATGAACTAAAAAATACATCAAATATTATGAAGGTATGTAAAGAATGTGATGGACCAATAATAATTACCAAAAATGGTTATGGAGAAGCAGTCATGATGAGTATTGAAGTTTATGAAGAGATGATTACACAAATGAAGGTGGCCGCACTTATCGATGAAAGCGTCGATGAAGTCGAACGTGGCGCCGAAATGACTCCTAGTGATGAGTTCTTTAAGCAACTTAAAACAAAATATGGAAAATAGTTTTGTTGTTGTTTTATCACCAAAAGCAAAAAAGGATCTAGAAGAAATTTATCTTTATATTTTTCAAGTTTTAAAAAACCCAAAAGCAGCGGATAATTTAATGGAAGAATTTCAAAGCGTATTTGTAAATTTATTAAGCTTTCCATTTATGTATCAAATCACAAATAATAAATTTACAAAAAATCAAGATATAAGAAAGATAGTTGTTAAAAATTATCTTGTCTTTTATAGGGTAAAAGGAAAAAGAATAGAAATAATGCGAGTTTTATCGAGTTTGATTGACTATCAAAATGTACTTTAAATTAATGCAAATAAAGGATGGATTTATGCTAAAAAAGCTGAAATCCATTTTTTATTTTAGTTTCTTTAAAACTTTACTATAATAGTAAGCAAGAAAATTAAGGAGACAATAACATGTCAAAAAAACTAATGATTGTCGGTGGTACAGGTTTCCTAGGTTTTTATACTGCCAAACTTGCATTATCTAAAGGATATAAAGTTGGTTCCATTTCAATTCTCGATGATGATTTAGAAAATAAAGACCTATCTAGTTGGTATCCAAAAGAAATTGAAAGCACATTATTAGATGTGTTTAGCGCTTCAGAAGAAGAAATTAGTAAAGTAATGAAAGGTTATGACTACATGATTTATGCAGTCGGACCAGATGATAGATACACTCCAAAAGCTCCATCCTATGATTTTTTCCATTATAGGCTTGTTGATTGCTGCGCTAAAGTTTTTAGAGCTGCAGAGAAAGCAGGAGTTAAAAAAGCAGCAGTTTATAACTCATATTTTGCATACTTCGATAGAAGATATCCAGAAATGAAACTTGCTGAAAAACATCCATACATTCGTTGTAGAGTAGAGCAAGCAAAACTTCTTAATGAACAAAAGAAAAATATGGAAGTGGTAGTTCTTGAACTACCATACATCTTTGGTTCAATGGAAGCACGTGTTCCAATTTGGAGAGGTGTTTTCCTTGATAGATTTGTTAATGGTCACAGAAGTGCGTTCTTTTCAAAAGGTGGCACAACCATGATTGCAATTGAACATATTGCAGAAGCTGGTATCGGTGCTCTTGAATACGGAAAAGATGGAGAAAGATATCCAATCGGAGATGAAAATAGATCATTTAAATGGATGCTTGAATACATGTGCAAATGTAAAGGTGTGAACAAAAAAGTTCATCTTCCACCTACCTGGATGTGTGTTATCGGTGGTAAAGCTATCCAAAATAAAGACAAGAAGAAAGGTCTTGAAGGTGGACTTAATTTTGGTTTAGTTATGAAAGAAATTATGTCTAGAGACATGATGATTGAACCAGAAGTAATGGACAAAATTAATGCTGAACTTCATATCTCTCGTGGAGGCTTGGAAGAAGCTATCCAAAAAACAATGGATCGTTGTTATCCAAATCCTGGAGATTTTAAATAATATTTATGATTGTTACATTATTCGGTGCCGCAGGGCACATGGGCTTTCCTACGCTAGTGGAATTTCTTAAACTAAAGGAAGTTGACAAAGTCAAAGTCCTTTTAGAAAAGAAATATAAACGTAATAAACTTATTGAAAAATTAGCCAAAGAAAACCCTGGAAAAATTGAAATTTTATATGGAACAGTAGCGTCTAAAGATGATGTTATTAAAGCAATTGAAGGCGCAAATTATTTGTTTAATTTAGCCGCCGCAATTCCTCCTCGTGCAGATAAATTTCCAATGGATTCTTATAATGCTAATGAAGTTGGTGTTAAAAACATTGTCGAATTTTTAGAAGCTCGCCCTGAAATTAAATTAATTGATATTACAACAGTTGCCCTTTATGGGCATCGTGATCCTAAAAACCCTTATGTTAGAGTAGGAGACCCTCTCTTCCCTGGTGTTTTTGATTTTTACACAACCCACAAACTTAGAGGTGAATTTGCGATTTTGGAAAGTAGTATTCCTAATTTTGCAATTATTCGCCAAAGCGCAATGATTTATCTAGACATGTTAAGCGCAAATATGGGTGACGGCCTTATGTTCCACACTCCATTTAATGATTCAATTGAATGGTCAACCGCAGAAGACTCTGGAAGACTTATGGCTGCTATTATTCGTGAAGATGTAGCTGGTCATTTAAGTCATGAAAATTTCTGGGGCAAGATTTTTAATCTTGGCAGTGGCGAACAAAGTAGAATTACCGGATATGAAACTGTCCAAGGCGGTTTCTCACTTTTTGGTGGTGATGTAAAAGACTTTTTTAATCCAAACTATTGTGTTACAAGAAATTTCCATTGCGGTTTCTATCTTGACGGTGAAAAGCTAAATGAACTTTTCGAGTATAGACAAGACAATGTTCACGATTATTGGGGAAAGATTTTAAAAGCGCATCCAGAAATGAAAATGGCGCGAATCGTTCCAAAGAAACTTATTAAGAGATTTTCCATTGTTTCAACAATGAAAGACTCAAATGCTCCTCAATATTGGTATAAACATGGTGATGTAGCTCGTATCACTGCATTCTTTGGAAGTATGGAAGCATACGAAAAACAACCAACAAAATGGGAAGATTTTAATCTTTGGGATGCAAGCGAAGCTAAAAAGCTAAAACTTTTCAAACAAATTGATTATGGTTTTGATATTAATAAGAGTGACAAAGATATTTCTTTGGAAGATTTACAAAATGTTGCAAAAATGCATGGTGGAAAGCTTTTAACTACCTCATTTAAGAAAGGTGATGTTTACACCAAAGTTGAATGGGAAAACCAAGATGGACAAAGATTTGTTGCACGTCCATTTACCGTTCTAAGAGGCGGTCACTGGTGGAATGCTCTTTATAAAGAGTATGTCTGGGATTTTGACCGACTCGCCAAAAAAGACAAGATTTATGCTCAATATTGGTATGATACACATGAGCAAAACGAAGATCACGTTTATTACTTCGATGAAAATTTGGAGGCAAAGATGAAGTGAAATACTTAGGAATTTATTTCACCGGAACCGGAAATACAAAGATTGTTTGCCTTAAGGCAAAAGAAGAACTTGAAAAGCGTGGTCATAGTTTAGATACAGTTGATGTTATGACTGGAGACATTACAAATGTTGATGGTTATGATGGACTTTTTGTGTTCTATCCAGTTTATGGATTTAACTGCCCAAAACCAATGGTTAGATATGCTCAAAAAATTAAAAAAGCGAGCAAAGATATTCCATGTTGCATTATGAAACAATCTGGTGAGCATTTATTCTGGAATAATGCTTCTAGTTTATATCTCACATCTATTTTAAAAAGAAGACATATTAAGGTTGTTAATGAATATCATTACTTGATGCCATATTCATTCATCTTTAGGCATACAGATTATATGGCTTATAAAATGATCACAACGATGAACGGACTTCTTCCTTTAGATTTAGACAAATTCCTCGAAGGCAAAGAAGAACATATGAAGAGATGGTTCTTTGATCGTCCATTCGCCTTTGTTCTTCGCATTCAATGGTGGGGCGGAAGATTTAATGGTCTTTTCTACAAAGTAGAAAATAAAAAATGTATTAAATGCATGAAATGCGTTAATGATTGTCCTGCTCATAACATTTCATTTGACCAAGAAAAAGGCAAGTTCCATTTTGGCTACCAATGCTTAATGTGTCAAAAATGCATTATGTATTGTCCAAAACACGCTATTAAAGTTGGTATGTTTAATTCTTGGAGAGTTGATGAACCTTATACATTCAAGAAGCAAGTAGAATTCCAAAAAGAAAGACATCCAAAATATTGTAAAAAGAATTACGAAAGATATTTCAGACTATCTGAACAAAGAATTGAAGAATCAAAATAAGATAAACTTAGAAATAGTTAGGTTGGTATTATGGCTATTAATAAGAAAAAGTTACCTAAATACACATTTGGGGAAGAAATATTTAACGCAATAACTCATGGAATCGGATTCCTATTTTCTTTAGGAATTCTTATTTTCTTTATCATTTTTGAATGTGTAAATCACATTCCTTTTAGTAAAATGTGCCCATTTTATATCTATGATATAACAATGATGGTTGTATTTACTTTTTCTACTTTATATCACACTTCAAAATTTAATAGTTCATATCGAGTAGTCGCTAGAATTATTGATCACTCAGATATCTATCTATTTGTAGCAGGAACTTATTTTCCAATATGTATGATTGGAGTAGTTCCGTTCAAATTAGGACTAATTATGGCAATAGTGGAATTTGCATTAGCAATATTTGGAATATTAGCAAATGCCATACCAAATAATGTGAAATTTCTCAAAATAAGTGCATATATTGCGTATATAATTCAAGGCTGGTTACTACTTATTTTCCTTCCGTTTGGAGCGAAAGTTGTAGGCAATGTATTTTGGCCAATTTTAATAGGTGGAATCGTTTATACAATTGGTGCGATTATTTATGCAATCGGTAAGAAACATAAATATTTGCATTCAGTTTTCCATATCTTTGTTGTGTTAGGCGCAGTCATACAATTTATTGGCATTTTTAACCTTTTGAGATAGAAAAAAATGATTCGTTGCAACGTAAATGAAACGTATTTGTTTTCGTTGCAATTTCAATTTCTATACTTTTATAATATATTATAACTTCACCAATATTTTTTATTTTATATATAAGAAAATTTGAGTTTTTAATAAAAAAGTGAAACGAATACGTTTTCGTTGCAGATACTTTTAGAATGTTAATAAAATCAGTTGTTGAATTGACTGTGCAAAAATAAAGGTCTCTTATGAGACCCTATTTAATAAGTATTAATCATTAATCACTGTAATTTTGTTGTCTTCTATCGGTGATGTTATCGATTGCAATTACAAGTGCGACTAAGAAATATGGATCAATATCGTCCTCTTCTACATGAAGAACAAAACTATCTCTTAATGAAATTCTGCGGCCAAGATGTCCAACTTCTTTTCCATTAACAAAAATATGATAATCAAAGCAGAAAATATTGCCTTTGATTTCAATATTTCCAAATTTTGAATCAATAAAGAAACGGTCGTGGAATGAGAAGATTTTTCTTCTTATATGAGCGACTCTTTCATTCTTTTCATCAAAGATGAATGCTCTATAAGCGAAAAGTCTCCAGAATTTGTTTCTAACGACATATTTTGTTTCTTTATCCATGGTTTGAATAAATTTCTTAGCGGTGAAAGTCCAGAATTTTCCTTGAACTCTCATGACATCTTTTTCATTAAGATCTTTTACAACTGAAGAACCTCTTAATGAAACCCATTTGTTGCGAATAAGTAAATCCATAATTTTCTCCTTGTATTTCTATTTTACATCTTTTTTATCATTTAAAAAGAACGATAAAAGGAAGAATGCAGCTATCGTAAGCGGAGCAATAATTAAAGTTGCTGTAATAAACTTCATTTCTACATCATATAAACCTAAATTTGTTAGTAAACCGCCGCCAATCCAATAATCACTAATAGAAAACTTATCTGAACCAATAAATGCATCAGCCATAACAAATAAAAGTAATAAAGCAGTTGGTCCAATTACGCATAAAACAATAGATGCAGCCATTTTCTTAAAAAGAATACTAACTGCATAGAAAATCATAAAAAAGCTCAAGGCTATAAGGAAAATACAAATAATAGATAAAATGTAATTTTTTCCTGCAGTTCCTACTCCATCTAATAAAAGTGAACCAAATGTGAATGATATAATCATTCCGCTTATAGTAATAATTAAAAATGCTACAAATGAAGAGAGAAGCTTAGCAAAGTAACATTGTGATCTACTATATCCTTTAGAATAAATATTTTTAATGGTGTCCGCGGCAAAATCTTCGCAAGTAATAATAGCAACAACAACTCCAATAATCGTTATTGTGTTATTCGTGAATGATGTTTTTAATAATGATAGTCCAGTAAAAGAAGACAACATAGTTGTTTTCATTTGTTCTGTCATATCTGCTAATTCTTCACCTAAAGCATCAAATAAAACTTTAGTAGTAATGATGTTAATAATTAGCAAGAATAAAGCGATGCCTAAGCAAATATAAAATGCCTTATTTCTGAAAAGCTTTCTAAATTCAAATCTTAATAATGCGCCCATACTATTTACCTAACCTTTCGATAAAATAGTCTTCAAACCCATTATTAGAGAATGAAAGAGAATTTACTTTAATACCAGCTTTAACCAAAGCTTCATTTACAAGATATGGTTTATCAAAGTGATCGTACATTAATAATTTATCTTGATTGATAACGTAATTTCCAAGTAATTTTTCTTTTGTTAAAACTTCTTGAGCTTTCTTTAAATTATCTGCCTCAATTATCAAACAAGTTTTGCATCTTTCTTGTAAATCATGTGAGGAAATCTCATCTACGAGTAAGCCGTCACTTAAAATACCATAATGTGTAGCAATCTTTCCTAGCTCATCTAAAAGATGAGAAGAAATGATAAATGTAACACCTTTTTCTTGATTTAACTTAAAAATAATATCTCTAAATTCTTTAATACCGGATGGATCAAGTCCGTTTACTGGCTCATCAAGAACTAATACTTCTGGATTTCCTAATAAAGATAAAGCAAGACCGAGTCTTTGTTTCATACCGAGTGAGAAATGGCCCACTTTCATTTTTCCAGTATCTGCTAAACCAACATATTCTAAAAGTTCTTTGATTTCTTCGTCTGTTCCGCCATAAAGAAGAGAAAATCTCTTCATATTCTCGTAAGCTGTGCAGCCTCTATAAAGTCCCGGTGATTCAATTAATGAACCGATTCTTTTTCTTTGTTCGTTAAGATTTTTTTCGCCAAAAAGAGTTATTTCTCCTTCGCTTGGGAACAATGTTCCTAGAATCATCTTCATTAAAGTAGTTTTACCTGCTCCATTACGTCCAATAAGGCCATAAATATCACCTTTTTGAACATGGATAGATACTTTATCAACTGCAAGTTTATTAGGGAATTTCTTACTTATGTTATTAGTTTCAATAACGTATTCCATCATAAACCTCCTATTATTAACTAATTTATATTCAATGAATATTCGCCCTAAATAATATCATAACTTTTTTGATTTTATGTAAAAATAAAATTTTTATGTATAATTTTAGTTAAGAATTACTTAATGTAAGGATTATTTAAGTGAAGACAGAAAAAACAAGAAGCTACCTATCTTCCGTTAAAGAGGTTTCTGGTGAACCTGAAATTTTAGCATTAGAAAAAGCTGAAGAGATTAAAAGGGTAAACCAAGAAACTCAAAGAGGTTTTAAACTTGCACTTAGAAAAGACTACGAAGGAGCGCTTGATGTTTTCACTGCCCTTCAAAATGAAGATTTGATCGCACTTATTAATAAGTGTATTGAACTTCAACCAATATTTGAGCAATTCTTGAATGCTGAAATTACTCTTGGCCAATATCAAAAACAAACAAAGAATTATTCTGACGAAGTAAAAGATATTGTTCATTACAAATTCCCAAACCTTGAATTCATTGAATTAAGAAACATGGAAAGAAAAATCCGTGAGAAAATCGAGGGAATGATTGATGAACTTCTCGCAAAAAATACTCTTGAGAACTTAATTGAAGCCAAAAAATCCTTTGAAAAAAACAAGGGAATTGTTAAAAAGCCATATAATTTCGACAAACTTTTTATAAAAACTATCTCTTGCATTCCTTATTCAGAATTTGAACCACTTTATTATATTGATTGGGAAGATGTTGATAATTTAATCAATGATTTTCTTTTAAAGGAATCCAACAATTTCCAAAAAGCCGAAAACATTATTAAACAAATCAAAGTCATTGATAAAAATAGAGATACAATTCAAACAGTCATTAAAAAGTACAACAAAACCTTAGATTTTAGACTTAGACAAAATTACCGACAAGTTAGACTAAAAGCTTTCATTAAAGAATACACAACTCACTCTTTCTATCATCTTGATAAACACAACAAAATCCAAACAAAGATTGAACCTTTCTTCTTGCAAAGAAGAATATATGCTATTTATTATATAAATGAAAAATGCGAAGCTTTCTTAAGCAGACTTAAAGCACACATTGATTGCATGGACTTTATTCCTTTTGAAAATCAAAGAACTTTTTACCGCGCAATAATTACATCTGTAAGAGAAACTAGAGATTATTCCATTTTTGAAATGCTTCCAGAACAAATAATTACTGGAGAAAACTTTATCAGTGTTATTGGAGACACTCTTGAAGAAGATGAAATTACAATTAGAGGAATAGTGGAGCAACTCAAAGGAAAAGATAATCAAGCCTTTATGGAATCGTTATTCTTAAGAATATTTAAGAAAGAACTTACATTTGCTGACACCAAACATGCTCCAGAATTTAATAAAGAAAATGCCGAAATTCTTATCGAACAATATAAAGAAAACGATCATGAGATTCACTCACTGAAGGCAAGAAAAGCTTTATATAAAACTATTTCAGGTGTTGAACTTTTCATTTCAATTGTTATTTCATTATCGCTATGTTCGACCTCTATTTTTGCTTTTAGAAAATCCAATTATTTACTTGCAATGCTTCTTTTAATCGCTGGAGTCATTCTTGGGATCTGGTTATTAAAACACATGGTTGAAATTATCAAAATCAAGAAAGAAAGAAGACTTAAAGAAGCTGATAGAGTCATTGATGAACGTGAATCTGAGAATATTATTATTCTCAAGAAAGTATTTTTAGGTCTAGATTAAGGAGAAAAAAATGAACAAGTTATTTATATATTATTCTTTAACAGGAAATGGTGATTTAGTTTCTAAAAGAATGGAAGAAAAAGGTTATGAACTTAGAAAAGTAACCGAGAAAAAGAAAATGCCAAAGAAGTTTGTCGCTATGATTCTAGCCGGTGGTTTTAGAGCAGGCTTAGGACTAAAAGGAAAACTTGTTAATTACGATAGTGATGTTTCTAAATATGAGAGCGTTGTTCTTGGTTCTCCAATTTGGAACGGAAGATTCCCTCCTGCTATGAACTCAGTACTTAAGGAAACTAATTTTTCAAATAAGAAATTAACCATTGTTTTCTACTCTGGAAGCGGCGAAGGAAAAAAGGCTGAAAAGAAAGTCAAAAAGTTATTCCCAGAAGCATTAATCGTATTCTTAAAAGAACCTAAGAAATACGAAAAAGAACTGGAAAAACTGGAGAATTTGCAGTAAAAAATTGAAAAAGCATAGGAAATCCTATGTTTTTTTGAATTTAAAATGCATCAACCTTGTAAATAAAAACAATTATTTTATAATTAAGTCAATGATAGGATTGTTAATTCAATCCCCCGGAGGAAAAGATAATGAAATATCGTTGTAAGATTTGTGGACAAATCGTCGAAGTAAAAGAAGGCGAAAATTGTCCTATTTGTGGTGCTGATTTTTCAATGCTAGAACCACTTGATGAAGAAGCCCCAAAAGGCGAGCTTAAATGGGCATGCAAACACGACATTGGTGTTGCAAAAGGTGTTGATCCATTTGTACTTCAAGGCTGCAGAGACCATTTCAAAGGTGAATGTAGTGAAGTTGGAATGTACAAAGCAATGGCAAGACAAGCCTTAAGAGAAGGCTATCCTGAAATTGCATTGCTATTTGAGCAAATTGCACACGAAGAAGCTGAACACGCCGCAAAATTTGCAGAGCTCTTAGGCGAAGTTGTTGTCGAAGACACAAAAACAAACCTTGAAAAGATGCTTGCAGGCGAAAATGGTGCATGTGCATCAAAACTCGATATTGCTAAGAAAGCTAAAGAACTTAATTATGATGCAATTCATGATGCAGTTCACGAAATGGCAAAAGATGAACAACGTCATGGCGCCGCTCTTGAAGCAATGTTAAAGAGATATTTCAAATAAATAACGTATAGACTAAAAAGAAGAGTTTTATCTCTTCTTTTTTTATTTTAATTCTTGAAAGTATTCAGTTACTAAATGATATGCTAGTTTGCCATTTGATGACATGTAATTTGAATGACCTTTATTTTTGATTATAGCGATTTTACTATCAGGAATACTTTCGTGCATAAAGACTGTATCTGATAGGCGAATCACATCATATTCTCCAGCAACAACATACGTTGGTGTTTTGATTTCTCCAAGAAAAGATTTCGAAAGATGTGGTTCATCTAACATTAATTTGAAGAATTTATTCTTTTTATTTCGCTTACATTTATTTAAATAATCATTCTTCAATCCTTCTGGTTTTGAATTAGCTCCACATGAAACTAGCGCCTTTAAATCTTGAGGATAATTGTGCGATAAAATTAGACCAATTATGCCGCCATCACTATGGCCAACAAGATAAGGATTATTTATGCCTTTTTCTACAATGAATTCATGAACATCCTTTGCCATCAAATCATATGAAAGTAATTCGGTATCAGTACTTTCTCCATGACATCTACTTTCAATACAATAAACGGTGTAGTCATTTGCAAGATACTGCGCTAATTCTTTTAAAGAATTAACTGTTCCTCTATTACCATGAATTAAAATAACGGCTTGTTCTTTAATCCCATATTTAACATAATGCATTTTGATTTCACTTAATTGAACAAAATCATCTTCAACTATTTCTTGTTTTTCCGGTAAATTTTCTTCGTCTAAAACAATGAGATTATGTTTCTTGGAAAGTGCTCTAACAATAATAAAATGAGTAGCGTAAACACACCCCACTAAAAAAGCCACTAAAACCGCAGGGATAATGATTAGTTTTTTCTTCATCTTTTATTATTGTAACTGCTTTCATAAGTTTATATATTGATTTTTTGTTTTAAGGGACTAAAATTACGCTCCTTTGGTTTATATATTCCGAGGACGTATGAATCAAAGACCCGGCCCTCCTACTAAAGTAGATTTCTAGAAAGGAGAACAAGTATCATGAAAAATCTATTCAAGTTTAATTCTGCGGAAGAATTTGAAGTTCGTAATGAAAATTTGGCCGAAAATATTGAAGTAAAAGACGATCCAATCATCGATAACAACAATATTGACTACTCAAATTTAGATGAAGCACTCTTATTCTTCTAAAGACAATAAGGTTTGCAGTGAATCAATAGATTACACTACAAATCTTTTTTTAAATCTTATATAATTTATTACCGTAGATATGAACCCTGATCCCAGTATTACATTTACGTCATTTACCGAAATTCCAAATTTCGTTTTAGTTTCAATTATTATCTTAGTGGGCTTGCTATTTATGTCAGCCTTCTTTTCTTTATCTGAGACAGCTTTTACAAGTTTAAATGAAATTAGAATTGAAAACCTTGCTAAGAAACATAAAAGTGCAAGGATGGTAATGCATTTACATAAGCATTATGATGCTTTGTTATCTACAATTTTAATTGGAAACAATATTGTAAATATTGCAGCATCTTCTCTCGCTACGGTTTTATTTGTTAAATTTTATGATGATTTAGGTCCTACTTTAGCGATGATTGTCGTGACAGTAGTGGTCCTTATTTTTGGTGAAGTTACACCTAAATCACTTGCTAAACAAAGACCAGAATTTTTTGCTAGACTTAATGTCTATTTACTTTATTTCTTCTACTTCTTATTTTGGCCGATTTCCATCATTTTGGCAGGAATTCAAAAGTTAGTAAAACTAATTCTTAGAGTTAAAGAGGATGAAGAAGCTCCATATACAGAAGAAGAATTCTCCATGCTTGTTGAAGACATGAATGAAGCTCGTGTTTTAAACGATATTGAAGAAGATATTATTCAAAACACCATAGAATATGGTGATACAAAAGTCGAAGATGTTATGGTCAAGGCTAAAGAAGTTGATCATATTCGCGGAAACGAGTCGTTTAAAAAGATTTGTCAGTATTTTATGCAGACAAATAGATCAAGACTTGTCGTATGTAAATCAACTAAACTTGATACAGCGTATGGAGTAATTCACCAAAAAGACTTATTTGAACTTTTAGTTAAAGGTGAAACAGATATCAGCAAGATTATTATGACTGATATTGTTGTTTGTAAACCAACCCACAAAATCTCAAGATTATTTAAGAAATTACAACGTAACCATCAACATTTAGCAATCGTTAAAGACGAAGACAAAGTTGTTGGTATTGTTACAATGGAAGATATTTTAGAGGAACTCGTCGGTGAAATTGAAGACGAGAATGATGACGATTAGTATATGAAAAACGATCAAGTTAAAAAGATAACTGGTGTAGCAATTTTGCTTGCCATTGAAATAGTTTTACAAGCAATGGGTAATTATATTACCCCAAGTGTAGTGAGTATTAACTTATCACTTATTCCAATTGCATTAGGCGCTATTCTGTATGGTCCTTTAGCAGGAGCTTTATTAGGATTCGGAAATGGGCTTGTAGTTTTACTTAGCCCATCAACTGAAGCGTTCTTATCGTACTCGTTATTTGGAACAATTGTTGTGTGCTTATTAAAGTGCACAATTGCTGGTCTTTTAGCGGGTTTAGTTTACAAATTGATTGCTAAAAAGAATACTTTAGTTGGCTCAATTGTTGCATCATTAGTTGTTCCAATTGTTAATACAGGTTTATTTGTTTTAGCAGTTTTCACTATTTTCTTTGGTTTATTTCAACCTATCGGAACAACCGACGAAATTATGAAATATGTGTTTCTGATTATGATTGGATGGAATTTTGTTATAGAATTTTCTTTAACAGCGATACTTTCTCCAACAATCGCTCGAGTAATTAATATAATTAAAAGGGAGCAATAATATGCATTATAGATATAAAACAACAGGTACATGCGCACAATATATTGATTTTGATATAAATGATAATGTCATCACAAACATTGTCTTTTATGGTGGTTGTAACGGAAACCTTAAAGCTATTTCAAAACTAGTAAATGGCTGGACAGTTGAAAAAATTGAACAATATTTATTAGGAAACTTATGCGGGATGAAAGGCACATCGTGTGCTGATCAACTCGCTAAAGGTGTTAGAGCTGCCTATAATGAAATGCACAAATAAGTTAACAAACAAAATAAAAAGCTTCCCGAGTTGGGAAGCTTTTTGATAATTAGTAAACTAATTATTTAGATTCTTTCTTTCCTGCGAATTCGAGTGCAGTCATAAGAAGTGAGAATGCACCGGCAACGAATAAGAGGACACAGATTGCAATTAATGCACTTGATAATTTTGGTTCAATAATTGAGCAATCATAGTGTGGTGGAACTGATCCGATTAAGAATAATACACCAGCGCCAACGAAGCTTAAGCCTTCAACACAGGCAACGAACTTACGAGCCTTTAATGGAAGGAAAGCAACAAGAAGTGCTAAGCATGCTAAGCAGAGAAGACCAAATCCAACGATTGCTAAGATGTTTGGTTTTGTGCCCATGAAGATAACTTGATAGATATTACCACGGCCAACTTCTGTGTGATTAGCGGTTTCTAAGACTGCGGATTGTCCACTTAATCCCCATGCGATTGAGACGAGGATAAGATTAATAACATTAAGAATTGGTGATAAGAATTTACGCATTTTTGTAAGCTCCTTTAACTTAAAGCGAGATAAATTATAAATAATTGCGGTTATTTATGCAAGATAAACAAGGATTTTACCATCAAAATTTGAATATTTTGATTTTTCTAGGATTATAATATTAGACATGGTAATGAAAATTTTAGTCGCAATTGCCACCTTGTTTGTTATCGGTTCGACACTTGGTTATGTAATCGAATTATTGTTTAGAAGATTTGTCTCTCAAAAGCGCTGGGTTAATCCTGGATTTATGGTTGGTCCATACATTCCACTATATGGTTTCGGGACAATGATTTTGTATGGTCTTTCTAACGTTCCATTAGACCAATTTGGACTACCAAAATGGGCAGTTGTTTTAATTACTTTATTAGCAATCGGAATTGCATTAACTTTGATTGAATTAGTTGCTGGTTTGATATTTATCAAAGGTTTGCATATGAAGCTTTGGGATTACTCTGATAGATGGGGTAATTTTAAAGGCTTAATTTGCCCGCTTTTTTCACTTATCTGGTTTGGTGTTGGAGTGGCCTATTATTTCCTATTAAATCCAATCTTAGTTAAAGCACTTTTATTCATTGCTCAATATCCAATTTATGTCTTCTTTACCGGTGTTGTGATAGGCATGATTATTGTTGACTTCTGTTACTCCTTGCACCTTGGTTTAATGATTAAAAGGGTGTCAGATAAAGCCACAGTTAAATTCGATGAACTTAAAGAATATTTGTCAGATAAATTCGCACATGAAGATAAGAAAAAGCCTTTCTATGCTTTGCATTTCTTAAGTAAGGATAATGTTAAGGAAGTCATTAAAGGTTACTACGAAAAGTCAAAAGAGAACGCTTTAAAGCTTAAAAACAAGATTCTTCGTAAAAAATAGTTGTAAATAGATATACGTTAATGTATATTAATTATGCTCAGTTCGCTGAGTAACTCTTATTTCTAAGAGTGGCAAGTTGCCACTCTTTAGTTTATTAAGGAGACTTACATGACACTTGAAAGCACTGTCAAAAATCTTATTGAAAAGCCTATTAAGGCTTTGGGTTACACTGAAGTAGATGTAAAATTCGTTCGTGAATTTGGAACAAACTACTTAAGAGTAATGGTGGACAAAGATGATGAAGCAATTGACCTAGAACAAATCGTAAAGGTTAATGATGTTATCTCACCAATCCTAGATGAGGCTGATCTAATTGAGTCAAATTATGTTCTAGATGTCACAACATTTGGAGCAGAGAAACCAATTGATGTCGCCAAATTAGAAAAATACGTTGGTAAGTACATTAACATTCATCTTACTCACCCATACAAAGGTTTAAACATTATTGAAGGTACTTTAGAAAGTGTTGATAACGATTTAATCGTTATCTCTTACAAAGAAAAAACACGACTTGTCAAATGCGAAATAGTGAGAAACGTAGTTGACAAAGCTCGTCTAGCAATCAAATTTTAATAGGAGAAAGAAAAATTATGGATGCAACAAAATTCTTAGAAGCTCTTGAAGAAATTGCTGAATCTAAGGGAATTAGCAAAGAAGCAATTAAGACAGCCCTCAAAGAATCACTCAAAAAAGCTTACGAAAAGCAAGTTTGTGATGGTTATATTGTTGAAGGCGTCGATGTAAGAGTCGAAGTAACAGATTCCGAAATTAAAATGGAATATGTTCGTAAAGTCGTCGAGGAAGTCGAAGATGATATTTTAGAAATCTCGCTTGAAGATGCAAATAAAGGAAAGAAAGGCAAAAAATATGTTGTTGGTGATGAATACATTGTTGAATCATCTCCAGAAGATATGGCAAGACTTACCGCTTTAACAGTTAAATCTGTATTAAGACAGAAACTCGCAGAAGCTGAAAAAGTTTCACTCTACGAAATATATAAAGACAAGATTGGCGAAATGATCACTGGTGTTGTTGAAAAATGTGATGATAGAGGTGCAGTCGTTAATGTTGGACGTTCTTCACTTTATTTAACAAGAAGAGATTTAATCGGTGACGAAATGTTAGAATCCGGTGCTCCAGTTAGATTATATGTTAGTAATGTTACAGGCGCAGAAGCTGGTAAATCACCAATGGTCCGTGTTTCACGTGCAGATCCAGGTTTCTTAAGAAGACTTTTTGAAGAAGAAGTTAGAGAAATCTATGATGGCACAGTTATTATTAAAAACTTAGCTCGTGAAGCAGGTATTCGTTCAAAACTTGCTGTTTACAGCAACGATATCAACGTTGATCCAGTTTCAAGTTGTATTGGTCCTAACGGTTCAGTTATTCAAAAGATTGTCGCTCAACTCGGCAATGCTAGAGAAAAAGAAAAGATTGATATCATTCAATATTCTCCAAATGATGCACTTTTCATTATTGATGCACTTAGACCAGCAACAATCCTCAAAATCGGGGTTTATACCGATGAAGCAGGTAAAAAATGCGCAGTTGCAATTGTTCCAGATGGACAACTCTCACTTGCAATTGGTCGTAAAGGCGCAAACGTCCGTGTTGCTTCTAAATTAACTGAATGTCATATTGACATTAAAGAAGAAAGCATGGCAAACGAAATCGATATCGAACTCAAGACTATCGAAACAATTCAAGAAGAAGAAAAACTCAGACTTCAAAAAGAGAAGTACGAGAGATATCTTTCCCAAATCAAGAGTGAACGTGCTACTGCTTCTAAACTTGAGAGTGGTGTAGAAAAAGCTAAACCACAAAAGATTTCTGATGAAGAAGTTAAAGAAGAAGTTAAACCAGTCGAAGAAGCTCCAGTTGTTGAAGAACAACCAAAGGTTGAAGAACCAGTTGCTACAGAAAAACCAGTCGAAGTTCCAGAACAAAAAGAAGAAAAGAAGACTGTTGTTAAGACAACCACTTCAATTGATGCTCTTGAAGCAGCTTTAGATAGTGAAAAAGCAAAAGAAAACTTCAAAGCAACTCAAAAAACTTCCAAACGTCCACGTAAGATTGAAGAGGAAGAAGTTGCTCACGAAGAAGAAGCTAAGCCAGAAGAAGTCAAACCAAAAATGGCTATTTACACTGACGAAGAACTTGCTGAACTTGCAAAAGAAGAAGAACAATACTACGAAGATGAGTATGATGATTCAGACGAAGACATCGATTACGATGACTACGATGAATACTACGATGACGATAACAATTAATAACTTTTAGTTATTGTCGTTTGATATTTAAAAGAAAGGGAGGTAAAAGTTATGGCAAAATATCAAGATAACAGAAAAACAAATATCCCATCTGGCCAAGCTAAAAAAGAAGCTGGAAACAAAGTTAATAACGGCGTTTTCGTCTTTACACGCAACATGCCAGTTGGAGAACTTGCTAAAGAACTTAATGTTCAAGTAAATGATATTATTAAATTTCTTTTCTTAGAAAAGAAAATGATGGTCACAATTAACCAAACTCTCGATGATGAAACCATTGGTCTAATTTGTTTACAATTTGGCTATGATTTCAAGAAAGAAAAAATTGTAAGCGAAGAAAACTTCGAAGAAGTTGAAATCGTTGATAAACCAGAAGACTTAATGCCTAGAGCTCCAATCGTCACAATTATGGGTCACGTTGACCATGGTAAAACAACCTTAATTGATGCGATTAGATCTTCACACTTAACTGAGGCTGAAGTTGGTGGTATTTCTCAAGCTATTGGTGCTTATCAAAAAGAAATCAATGGTCAAAAGATTACCTTCTTAGACACTCCAGGACACGAAGCCTTCACAGCTATGAGACAAAGAGGTGCAGCAGTTACTGATATTGTTGTCCTTGTTGTTGCTGCAGACGATGGTGTTATGCCGCAAACAATTGAGGCTATTGACCACGCTAAAGCAGCTAAAGTTCCAATTATTGTTGCAATCAATAAAATGGACAAACCAGGTGCTGATCCAGAACGTGTTAAGACAGAATTAATGTCATATGACATTATTGCAGAAGAATATGGTGGAGAAAACATTTGTTGTGAAATCTCTGCAAAGAAGAATCAAGGTATTAAAGAGTTACTAGAATCCATTCTTCTTGTCGCAGAAATGCAAGAATTAAAAGCTAATCCGAATAGATATGCAATCGGTACAGTTATCGAAGCAAATCTTGATAAAGGCGAAGGCCCAAAAGCTACGCTTTTAGTTGAAAACGGAACCTTAACATTCCAAGACTACGTTGTTGTTGGAACAGCCTATGGAAAAATTCGTAGAATGACCAACGAATATAAGAAAATTGTCAAAGAAGCAAAACCTTCTACTCCAGTTTCAGTTATTGGTTTAAGTGAAGTTCCTAATGCCGGTGATAAATTCATGGCATTCCCAACTGAAAAACAAGCAAAAGACATTGCTATGAAACGTGCTTTAGCCAAAAAGGCTGAAACTCAAACCGCTCAAGCGGCAGCTTCTCTAGAGAAGATTTACTCTAGAATTACTGAACACCAAGGCGAAGTTCAAGACGTTAATATTGTCTTAAAAGCCGATACAACAGGTTCAGCAGAAGCTGTTAAAGCAAGCTTAGATAAGTTAAGTAATGAACAAGTTCATATTAATGTTATTCATAGCTCTGCGGGTGCAATCACAAATAACGACGTTATGCTCGCAAGCGCATCAAACGCAATTATTTATGGTTTCAATGTGCGTCCTACAGCAATGGTTTCAGCTAAAGCTGAAGAAGCTGGAGTTGAAATAAGATTACATCGTATTATCTATGCTTTAATCGAAGAAATGGAAAATGCGATGAAAGGTATGTATAAGAAAGAAAAGGTTGAACAAATTCTTGGTCAAGCTGAAGTTCGTACTCTTATTAAGATTTCAAAAATCGGCACAGTTGCTGGTTCTTATGTCACTAGTGGTGTTATTAAAGCAAATGCTTTAGTTAGAGTACTACGTAACGGTGTTATCGTTTACGAAGGAAAACTTGGATCACTTAAAAGATTCAAAGATGACGCTAAAGAAGTTAAAGAAGGATTCGAATGCGGTATTACAGTTGAAAACTTCAACGATTTGAAGGAACAAGATGTAATCGAAGCATACGAAATGGTTGAAAAAGACTAGTATGGCAGATAGAACCCAAAGAATTCGCTCAATTATTGGTAAGAATATTTCTGAAATTATCCAATTTGAACTAAGAAATCCTAAAATCGGATTTTGCACAGTTAGTGAAGTATGGGTTAGTGCAGACTTTAGTTATGCTAGAGTCTATGTCACATTCTTAGGAGCTAAATATCCAAAGCAAAACCTTGAAGAATTAAATAAATGTAAAGGTTTTGTGAGAAGCTCACTTGCTAAGAAAATTGATATTCGAAAAACTCCAGAAATTACATTCTACCTTGATGAGACTTATGAAAAAGTAAAACGTCTAGACGAAGTACTTCAAAAAGAGTCTGATCACATTGAGAATATGAAAAATAAATAGGATGCTTATGCATCCTATTTTTTAACTTTAAATACAGCAATTGATTTTGGTTTTATTTCCAAGATGTTATTGCTTGGTTTATTTCCAATACACATCTCGCTTATTTCTTCTTTTAATTCGATTTTTTGTTCTTTGTCTGAAGTATTAAATAAGAAAACCATTTCTTGATTATCTTTAGATAATCTATTTTCTTCAATGCCTAAATCAATATTGGCATATAACTTTTTGGAAATATGTTCATTCTTTAATAATAATTCAAGCATTTCCTTTGCGGAATCTTTATGAGAAACAGTGAAGGTGTTTCCTAATGAGAAACCAAGGACAATAACTTTACCTTTTCCATATTTAACTTCTTGAATAGCAGGTTCATTATCTGAGAATTTCGCTAAAGTCTTAGCATTTTTGACTCTAATTACACTGGTGTAAGGACCAAATTCATCTTTAATGTTTTCAAATGATAATTCTTTAGCTTCCTTCATACGAAGTTCAAGCCAAGCATCCATCATCTTAGTAGCAATGTTATAAGGCTCACACCAAGTATTTTCTTGTCTTAGACCAAAACCATCTTCAACAATTAAAGTTCCTCCATTAGAAACAAATCTTTCTAAAACTTCACTTTTTTCTTTATTTAGCATTTCTAAACATGGCACAAGTACGACTTTATAATTATCTAATTCATTAAGTTTAGTGGTTGATAAATAGTCGACTTCATAATTACAAGCGTTACATAAACGATATAAACCTTGATGTGCTTGATAGTAATAGTGGACAGGACAGTAAGACGCAAAAGTGTAATCAGGAGAACGGGCAGCATCTTCGATTTCGCTTAAAAGTGAAGAATCGAAATCGAAAAGAATAGCCATTTCGTTTTTCTTTATTGAAGCGTTATATAAGAAATCATCATATTTTTTAACGAAATCTCCGCCTTCTTTAACTGAAGTAGCAACTTTACGTGGTTGACCATTCATGTACATGATGCCGCTACAATCCATTTCGTGACCAACGCGTTCGCTACGGTATTGCCAATAACAAATACCTTTGGCGCCACGAGATAAAATCTTAAATATTTTATATTTAAGTTCATATGGTGAATCATAAAGTTCATATCTTCCTAATGAAGGATATAATTCGTGAACAACATAGTGCTTATTAACGGAACGTATGAAATCTAAAAGAAGTTGCATATCCATTCTTTGATCAAAAGTTTCCATGTGATGTTCAAATGGAATAGAAGTGCCCCAGAAATCAACTGCATTTGAAACATAATAGTCGTTTACACAGTCAGAAATATCAAACTGGAAGCCACAAGTAAAACCAACATGGCACATTACTGGATGTTTTTTATCGAGTGCTTTTACAGCATCCACGACCATTTTGACTTTTTGATGGTTGATAAATTCTCCTCTGAATTTTTTAAATTCAAAAATATCCCATGTTCCGTGTGGCATAGATGGTAAATCAATAGTTTCAAAACTTTCTTCAGTTGCCCCGTAAAACTTATTTAATTTATCAATAGTGCCGAATTTATCTTTTAAATAAGCTTGATATGCTTTTTTACAATGTGGGCAAAAGCAATCTTCGATTGGGCGGTTTCTTATCTCGTTCCAAGCATTATAAAAAAGGAGATTTTCTTCATCTTTATATCTTTTTACAACTTCTTGAACAAATTTAACTGCTCTTTTTTGGATTTGAGGGTTAGTAAAACAAGGTTGCCATCCGCCATAAAAGGCTCCGTGATAACCTCCTCTTATTTTTTCGCCTCTTGGACCAATTCGAGTTCCCTCATATTTATCAAAGATATATTGAGGAGCGCACTCTAATAAGAATTTAATGATAATTTTTTTGTTATGTTTTTTTGCTAATTTTACGAGTTCATCAACATCATCAAAGTTATATTGATCTTCTTTAATTTCGTTAGCTCTCCAGTTGATACGAATTTGGAATGTATCAAGAGAATATTTTTCCATATTTGAAATATCTTCTTCCCATTCTTCTTTAAGTGGTGTTGGAAAGCGATAGTATTGAGTTCCGTAGAGCATGTTTTTCATGAATAAGATTCCCTTCGTCACTTTTGTTATTAATTATTATAAATTAATGTAAGCATTTTTAAATTAAATAAACAATAATAATCAGTTTTCGGTAATCTTTTTACTGAAAACAACAAAAGTGCTATATTTTAATTAATGTTGCGTAAGGAGAATAAATAATGGCAAACAGATTTATGTTAAATGAAACTTCCTATCATGGAAAAGGTGCAATTAAGAACATTGTTCCAGAAATTAATTCACGTGGATTTAAAAATGTTTTAGTTTGTTCCGATGAGTCTTTAGTGAAGTTTGGAGTAACTAAAAAAGTTACTGATTTACTTGATGAAGCAAAAGTTAATTACAAAATGTTTACTGAAATCAAACCAAATCCAACTATTGAAAACGTTTTAGCAGGTGTTAAAGCTGCGAAAGAATTCAAAGCTGATTCAATAGTCGCAATTGGTGGTGGCTCTTCAATGGATACAGCTAAGGCAATTGGTATTATTATTACCAATCCTGAATTTTCAGATGTTCGTTCATTAGAAGGTGTTGCTCCTACTAAAAAACCATGCTTACCAATTATTGCTGTTGCAACTACAGCAGGGACTGCTGCAGAAGTAACAATTAACTATGTTATTACCGATGTAGAAAAGAAGAGAAAATTTGTTTGTGTTGATCCTCACGATATGCCAATTGTCGCAGTCGTTGATCCAGACATGATGGCAAGTATGCCAAAATCACTTAAAGCATTTACCGGAATGGATGCTTTAACCCACGCTATAGAAGGTTATACAACAAGAGCAGCCTGGGAACTTAGTGATATGTTACATATCAAAGCAATTGAATTAATTGCTAAAAACTTAAGAGATTCAGTCGCCGGCGGAGAAAAAGGTGGCGAAAATATGGCACTTGCACAATATGTTGCAGGTATGGGTTTCTCTAATGTTGGTTTAGGTATTGACCACGCTATGGCACACACCTTATCAGCATATTATGACGTCCCACACGGCAAAGCTTGTGCTATGCTTCTTCCAATTTCTATGGAATTCAATAAAGAATTTACTGGCGAAAAATATCGTGAAATTGCTAGGGTTTTTGGTGTCAAAGACGTCGATAAGATGAGCCAAGAAGAATATAGAGATGCAGCAATTAAAGCTGTTAAACAACTTTCAGTGGATGTTGGTATTCCAACAGTCTGTGAAGAAATTAAAGAAGCAGATTTAGATTCACTTGCAAGTGATGCTTTAAAAGATGCTTGTTATCCAGGCAACCCAAGAGAAGCAACACATGCTCAAGTGGTCGAAATGTTTAGAAAATTACTCAAATAATTTTATATTATAAAATATATGTTTTTTGCTATACTAGTTACATATTTTTAGTATGAAAAATATTCAGGAATTACTACATGAGCTTACTCTAGAGGAAAAAGTAGCCTTACTTCAGGGACATAACTTTATGTTCACGAATGAAGTGCCTCGTTTAAATATTCCTTCAATTAGAATGAGTGACGGTCCTCACGGATTAAGAGTTAACAATGGTAGCGATAGTGGTGCAACTGGTTCTTTACCTGCTACTGCTTTTCCAACCGCTAGCTGTAGTGCAAACACTTGGAATCCTGAATTAATTAGAAAAATGGGTAATGCAATGGCCAATGAGGCCAAGTATTACGGAATTAATATTATTTTAGGACCTGGTGTAAATATTAAAAGAAACCCTTTATGTGGGCGTAATTTTGAGTATTTTTCCGAAGACCCTTTCTTAAGTGGAAGAATGGGCGAGGCTGAAGTGATTGGTATTCAAGCAAATGGTGTTGGTGTTTCTTTGAAACACTTTGCGTGTAACAATAACGAAAATTATCGTTTTTTAGGAGACTCAATTGTTGACAAAAGAGCCTTAAGAGAGATTTATTTAAGACAATTCGAACACATTATTAAAAAAACAAATCCTGAAACTGTAATGTGTGCTTATAACAAGCTTAACGGAACTCATTGTTCTGAACATAATTGGTTATTAAACGATGTTTTAAGGAAAGAATGGGGTTTTGATGGTTTAGTAATGTCGGATTGGGGTACAACTCATGATCGTGTTTTAGGGGTCAAATCTGGTTTAGATTTAGAAATGCCTGGAGACACTCCGATTTGTCGTAAGTGGTTATTTGATGCTGTTAATAACAATGAACTTTCTAAAGAAGAATTAGATAAAGCAGTTAAAAAAGTACTTAAACTTATCGAGTTACACTGTAATGATGAAAAGTTAGACTCAATTGACTTTGAATCTCATAACGAACTTGCAAAAGATATTGCTTTAGAAGGTGCTGTTTTACTTAAAAATGACGGATTGCTTCCTTTAAAGGAAGATGACAATTTTTTAATTGTCGGTGAGTTATTTGAAAAGATGAGATACCAAGGAGCTGGCTCATCTCTTATTTGTCCTACTAAAAATGCATCAATAAAAGATGTTTTTGATAAAAATGATATTTCATATAAGTTTGCTAAAGGCTATTCAGTAAATAACGAAACCATTAATCAATCATTAATTAACGAAGCATTAAAAATGAGTCGAGATTTCGATAAAGTCATTTTGTTCTTAGGTCTAACTGATGATTCAGAAAGCGAAGGTGGAGATAGAGAAAACATGTCTCTTCCTAAGAACCAAATAGCCCTTGCTAATGCATTAGTTAAAGATAATAAAAAGTTAGTTATTGTCTTATTTGGTGGATCAGTAATTGAACTTCCATTCTTTAAGAATGCTGACTCAATTTTAGACATGTTCTTGTCTGGTCAAAATGGAGGACAAGCAACATATGATTTATTATTTGGCCACGCTAATCCAAGCGGGAAACTTGCCGAAACTTGGCCAATTTCTTACAAAGATGTCCCGTTTAATGAAGAATATGCAAATTCTCCATATGACATTTATAAAGAGTCAATCTATGTTGGATATAGATATTATCTATCTGCTAATAAAGAAGTTAGATTTCCGTTTGGTTTTGGCTTATCCTACACGACATTCGATTATAAGAATTTAGAAGTTGAACAAAAAGAAAATGAATTAATAGTCAGTGTTGATGTTACTAATACAGGGAAAGTTGATGGCGCTGAAGTTGTACAAGTTTATGTTTCTGCTCCAAAAGAAAACATACATAAACCACTTAGAGAATTAAAAGGATTTAGCAAAGTATTTTTAAAATCAAACGAAACAAAAAAAGTAAGTATTACAATCGAGAAAGAAGATTTGAAATTTTTTGATATTACTTCTAATAAGTTTGTTCTTGAAGAAGGACAATATGAGGTCCAAATCGGTAAAAATTCCAAAGAAATCCTCCTAAAACAACAAATTACAATAAAAGGTGAAAAAATTGAAAAAATATCGCAAAAAACATATGAATTATTGGATTTTTCTGATTTTAGTAATGAAAAATACGAGATTATTTGGAGTGTGAAAATTCCTCCTTTACCTCCGAAAAAACCAATTACTCTTGAAACAAGAATGCTTGATTTAAGACATACTTTTATGGGCAAAATTTTGTTAAAAATTGCTTTATCTGTCCCTCATAAACAAATGAAAAAAGCAAAGAAAATGAAAGAGGGAATTGATAGAGACAATCAAATCAAAGGCGCTCAAGCTGTTGAAAAAATGTTAAAAACAAGTTCAATTATGACTGCTAGTATGGCTTCTGGTGGATTGTTACCTTTTAATCTTGCTTTATGCTTTAAAGAATTGGCAAATGGTCATATTATAAAAGGTATAAAATGTTATCGAAGAAAGGTGATTGCACCAAAATTACCAAATGAAGTAAACTGAAAAAAGGTGGAAGATATGAGAAAAGATGTTAAACAATTATACGCAAACTATGGTATTGACGTAAGTAAAGCTCTTAAAGAGCTTGCTAAAACAAAAATCTCTTTACATTGTTGGCAACTTGATGATGTAAATGGATTTGAAAATGCCGGTTCATTAACTGGTGGTATTCAAACTACAGGAAACTATCCAGGCAAAGCTAGAAACTTCAAGGAATTAACACAAGATTTAGACAAAGCCTTGTCTTATATTCCTGGTAGCAAAAAGATTAATTTACACGCCATTTATCAAACAGGCAAAATTGTTGATAGATGTGATGTTGGAGTCGAGCAATTTAAAGAATGGGTTAACTGGGCTAAGGAAAGAAATCTCGGCTTGGATTATAATCCAACAATTTTCTCTCACCCAATGCTTGTTGATGGTTTAAGCCTTTCTTCTCCTGATGAAAAAGTTAGAGATTATTGGATTAAACACTGTATTAATGGCTTAAAAGTTACTGAATATTTTGGTAAAGAACTTGGCCAAAAAGCTTTAATGAACATTTGGATTCCGGACGGTCTTAAAGATTCACCTGCTGATAGAATTGGACCAAGATTAAGACTCAAAGAGTCTTTAGATAAGATTCTTGCAGGTTACAAATATGATAAAAAAGTCATGGATGTTTCAGTAGAATCCAAAGTCTTTGGAATCGGTGTTGAATCTTACACAGTCGGAAGTAATGAATTTTATTTAAATTACGCTGCAAGTAGACATGTTTGTTGTCTGTTAGACACAGGACACTTCCATCCAACTGAAAATGTTGCAGATAAAATCTCAAGTATGTTTGCCTTCTACGACAAACTCGCATTCCATGTTTCCAGACCAGTTAGGTGGGATAGTGATCACGTATTAAAACTCAATGACGATCTTCAAGAAGTTGCAGATGAACTCGTTAAATGCAATGGTCTACAAAAGAGTTATATCGGATTAGATTATTTCGATGCTTCTATTAATAGAATTGCTGCCTTAGTTATTGGCGCAAGAAACATGGAAAAAGCATTACTTAAAGCTTTATTAACTCCTTGGAATTTATTAAAAGAAGCTCAAGATTCATATGACCACACTAAAGTTCTTGCTTTGCAAGAAGAAATCAAAACTCTTCCATGGGGAGAAGTGTGGGATGAATACTTAAAACGTCAAGGCATGGTAAGCGATGCTAAGATGTTTGAAGAAGTTCGTGAATACGAAAAAGAAGTCTTATTAAAAAGATAAAAAAAGACCTGAAGGTCTTTCTTACATCGGATAGAACGGAGAATTGAAGTATTTCAGGTTGTTCGCAATGAACGTCTCGATTACTTCTTTTTCTTTTTTATATTCTTTTAGCAAAGCTAAATCATGGATTTGTGGAAGTTCTTCTTTTGTGAATGAAATAACTCCAATTGGTTTATCAAGTTTATAAACAACGTAACGATTTATATCTTCATCAAGATTAAGACATTTGAGTTCAAGTCTAAGTTTAGTTTCAATTCTAGAGTCTTCGGCTTTGATGACTGGTTTGAATGAAAGGTCTTTTCTTTCTACTTTGTAGAAAATATCTTGATAATAAAGGATTTCTTTATCGTAATTTTCCATCATAAGGAAGAAATTATCTTTTGCAGATGGATACTTTTTATATAACTTTTTTAGTAAATCTTTCATTTCCGCACGCATTGTATTTCCTTCGTTCGGACAATGCGATGGGAATGATGGAATCTTTTCTTCTTTTTGACAACGAATTATATCTTGTTCGTGACAAAGGATTAATGGACGAACAAATTCGATATCTGCTCTATCAAGGTGCATTTTTGGTTGGAAAGATGCGATTCTACCGCCAAAGATTTCATTCATAAACAAAGTTTCGATGGCGTCATCACCATGGTGGGCAAATGCAACTTTGTTGCATCCAAGTTCTTTTGCAGTCTTATTGATGGCAGCTTTTTTCATTCTAGAGCAAATTGAACATGGAAGATTTGGTGCATCTTTTTGTTGAATTTTTAAGATTTGGAAAACTTCTTTTGAATCAACAACTTTAAGCTCTAAACCAAGAGTCTTCACGTATTCTTTAATTGGCTCTGCATCAAATCCAGGAAAACCTAAATCAAGAATTGCTGGAACGATTTCAAAATTAACACAATCGAAGTGTTGATATTGAGATAGTGCTTTTAAAAGCACCATAGAATCTTTTCCGCCTGAAACGCCAATCATGATTTTGTCGTTTTCGTGGAAAAAATCAAACTTCTGGTCAGCTTTTCTAATTAGTCCAAGGATTGATCTGAGTGCTTTCATCGCGAATATTATACATTTTATTTTCTAAATACCACAAACAATATAGAATATAGTTATTCATGCTGAGCGGTAGTTTATTAATAAATAAAGAAATAGGTCTAACCTCAAGACAAGAGGTTAATAATATTTCTCGTAAATTAAATGAAAAGAAGGCTGGTCACATAGGCACTCTTGATCCTTTTGCTGATGGACTTTTGATCGTTCTTTTAGGGAGTTCAACTAAGATTTCTCCATTTTTGGAAACAATGGATAAAACATACTTAGCCACCCTCAAACTTGGAAGCAAAACTAACACTGGAGATTTAACTGGTGAAGTGGTGGAAACCAAAGAAATTCCAGCACTTTCAAAAGATAAAATTTTCTCGGTTTTACAGGGTTTTTTAGGCAAAAGTAGCCAAATTCCGCCTATTTTTTCTGCATTAAAGGTTAATGGGCAAGAAATGTATAAATATGCAAGAAAAGGCATAGAAATTGAAAGAAAACCTAGAGAAATTGAGGTATTTGATATTGGTTTAGTTAGTTTTGAAAAAGACGAAATCACATTTCTTGCAAAGGTTTCAAAAGGTACATATATTAGAACTCTTGGCGAAGACATTGCAGAGAGACTCGGGACAGTTGGTCATTTAACAAAACTGACTAGGACAGCAGTTGGACCATATTCACTTAAAGATGCCAAAAAATCATCTGAAGTAACTGAACAAGATTTGCTACCAATTGAAAAAATGTTAAGTCATATCAAAACATTAGAGGTAGAAGGAGACTTAGCCAAGAAAGCATTAAATGGAATGCGCTTCAGGCTTCCGATCAATGATGAAAATATCCTATTAAAGGATAAAGATGGCATTATAGCCTACTACAAACGAGAACCAAATGGTGTTTATGGCTGTGTACGCGGTTTAAGATAACATTCAAAAATAGCGCAAAAATTATCTTTGATAAGAGTAAGTGCTATTTTTTCTTTTTATGTGTATAATGTTTGGCGATGAAAACAATTCTTTTGGATTACAAAAAGCCTACTGAACGTTTTGATGCTCTTTCAATTTGTTTAGGATATTTTGATGGGGTTCATTTAGGTCATCAAGCTTTAATCAAATACGCTAGAAAAAATGCTAAATATATATTAGGTTTACTTACTTTCTCAAAGCCTATATCTACTTTAGTAGATAATGGGAAAAGCAAAGAAGTATTAACATCATTAGATGATCGCTTCAAAATCATTTCAAAGTTGGGTGTAGATTATTATTTTGTCACCCAAGTAGATAAAGAATTTACTAAGCTCAGTGATTTAGATTTCATTGAAATGCTTAGAAAAATGAATGTTAAAGAAATTTTCGTTGGAAAAGATTTTAGATATGGCGCTAAAGCTGCTGGAACTATTTCAACTTTAAAAGATTATTTTGATGTTAATGTTATCGATATTGAAAATGTTGATGGCGAAAAAGTATCAACTCAAAGAATCGATAATTTATTGTTAGATGGTGACGTTAAAAAGGCAAATGACCTTTTAGGGCATAATTATAGTGTTGTAGGCACAATTGTTGAAGGAAGACATATCGGAACTGAAATTGGATTCCCGACTTTAAATCTCCAATTATCCGACAATTATATTCTTCCAAGATTTGGTGTTTATAAAACAATTTGCTACGTCGATAATGTTCCGCACATTTCAATTACTAATGTTGGCATTAAACCGACCGTTTCAAATGAAGAAAAACCAGGAATCGAAGTTCACTTAAAAGATTTTAAAGGTGAAATTAAAGGCGATGTAATCATTCTTGAATTTTTAAAGTTTATTCGTCCTGAAATCAAATTCTCTTCATTAGAAGAGCTAAAAGCTCAAATAGCTGATGATGTTAGAGAGGTTTTCTAATGTTATTTGGAAAATACTTGAACAAATATTACAAAAAATACGGGATTTTTATTTTTCTCGGTATTTTGGTTTTGTGCGCTGTTGATGTCTGCCAGCTTTTTATTCCTGACTTAATCGGTAAACTTGTTGAATTATTTACTGAAAATTACGATCCGAATAACGTAATGGTTCAAGTTCAACGCTATGGACTTCAAGTATTACTTATATCAGTAGCCTTATTTGTGGGTCGTATTGTTTTTAGATTCTTCTTGTTCGGCTCATCCACGAAAATCATTGAAGGATTAAGACAAGATATGTTTGACAAGTCATTAAGACTTGACCAGACATATTATCAAGCAAACAAAGTTGGAAACGTTATGTCTTGGGTTACTTCAGATACTGAAGAATTACAAGAATACATGGGTTGGGGGACCGTCATGCTTGTTGATGGTTTCTTTATGACCGGTGTTGTTTTAACAAGAATGTTCTTGAGAAACTGGGTCATGACATTATTTATAATAATGCCAATCATTTTAATCATCATTTGGGGTGTTTTAGTTGAGAAAGTCATGAGTAAACTTTGGCTTGATCGTCAAAGTGCGTTAGACCGTTTATATGATTTTTGTGAAGAAACATTTACAGGCATTAGAGTTATTAAAGCTTTCTTAAAAGAAACTCAGCAATTATTGCATTTCTCAAAAGTTGCAAGAAAGAATAAAGATGCAGATATTAAACTTGGTGTAGTTAGTGTTGCTTTTGATGTTGTTATCATCATCTTAATTGAGACAATTGTTTGTTTGATTATTGGTCTTGGTGGATGGTTTGTCTATTGTGCAGCATCTGGAAATCCAGCCCATGTTTTTGGAATGGATATTAAGATTACAACTGCTGAATTAGTCACTTTCTTAAATTATTTTATAATTTTGATTTGGCCTTTAATTGCTTTAGGCTCAGTCATTACAATGCACGCAAGAGCAAAAACATCCTACAAACGTATTGCTAGATTTATGGATGCTGAAGAAGTTATCAAAGATAAAGAAAACCCGATTGAACTTAAAGATGTCAAAGGAAAGATTGAATTTAGAAACCTCTCATTTGCATACAAAAACGAAGAAAAACTAGTCCTCAATGATATTTCATTGGTAATCAATCCTGGAGAGAATATTGGTGTTGTAGGACGAGTCGGTTCAGGCAAATCAACATTAGTTGCATTACTTGCAAGACTTTACAATCTCGAAGCAGGAACACTTTTCTTTGATGATGTTGATATTATGGACTGCACAGTTAAATCTGCTCGAGAAGCTGTCGCATCAGTTCCACAAGATAATTTCTTGTTCTCAATGTCGGTTGAGGAAAATATTAAATTTGGTAATGAAAACACAACTCATGAAGACATTGTAAAAGCCGCAGAATTTTCTGATGTTGCAAAAGACATTGAGGGCTTTGAAAAGAAATATGATTCGTTGACCGGCGAAAGAGGATTGTCACTTTCCGGTGGTCAAAAACAAAGAATTTCTATTTCAAGAGCATTTATTAAAAATGCTCCAATATTAATTCTTGATGATTCAGTTTCTGCTGTTGATATCGATACTGAAGAGAAAATTTTGGAAAATATTAAGTTAGAAAGAGCTGGAAAAACAACAATTATTATTTCTTCTCGTGTTTCTACCGTTAATAAATTAGACAAAATTGTTGTGTTAAATGAAGGAAGACTAGAAGCTTTCGATGTATCTAATAATTTGATGAAGATTTCACCAACTTATAAAAAGATGGTGGAACTTCAAAAACTCGAAGATGAACTAAAGGAGACCAACTATGGAAGACAATAAGTCGAAATTAATTGGTGATGTAAAGATTCCTTTTAGAGTCATCTTAAAGAGAACTTTCAAATATCTAAAACCACATAAGTGGAGAATGTTTTTTGCGTTACTACTTGTAGTAATTTCTGTTAGTTTAGACATTGTGGTTCCACTTATTTACCGTGAAATTGTTGATAATTTGAACTCTGTAAACATCATTTTAAAACTTTTATTTGGTGGTGTTGCAGTCTATTTAACGTGTGTCATAATTTCGCAAGGTATCAGGTTCTTTGAGACAAAAATTCTTCAAAAAGTCGGTAATAATGTTGTTTATCAGATGAGAGTTGAGGTCTTT
>JAEEGK010004625.1_pt1 | contig 33659 bp, 13 predicted proteins | sample 8958771 | NCBI WGS metagenome assembly JAEEGK01 (sample SAMN16246547, study PRJNA631951) | gut metagenome | biome: gut microbiome; feature: rumen; material: SC-attached | host: Bos | place: Iran: Karaj | collected 2018-10 | reverse complement strand
AATAAATAAAATTATTTAAAAAAATTTATTAATTTTAATATAAATTTAATTATTTTTCATAAATTTAAATTAAAATAAATGAATGAATTTATTGACTCAGGAAAAAAAGCAAAGAAAAAATCTGATTATATAAATTATAACAATATCAATGAATTTAAAATTCAAAATGATTACATTTTATTTTCAAATAAAAATAACCTATTAAAAAATAAATATATTTTAGAACAATATATTTTAGAGAAAAAAAAATTTTTTGAATCTTATTTTAAAAATTGTTCAAATGAATCAAAAACAAGTAGTAATTGTTTACAAAGCACACAAGAAATTTAAAGTAAAAATTTATATAAAAATTTTACAAATAAATAAATTTAATTTAAGTCAATTATCAAATATTAAAATAATAATACTATTATTTTATTTTATGAAAAATAATATTTTAATTTATTTTAAATTTAAAAAATATAATTATTATTATTATTTAATAATTAATTTTTTCTGGAATTAAAAAAAAATTAATGTCATCATCAGAAATTCAAAAGAAAAAACCAGAACCTGAAAAAAACGAAAATGGAATACGAATAATAACTGAAAAATTTTGTTGTAAATTATGTTATTATAATGGAGGTTATGATAGTCCTGAATTCAATGGAAATTTATATCTTCATTTTTTCGGTTTCAAAAAAATCGAAAATTTAGATAATTTTAAAAATTTACGCGTTTTATATTTAGAATCAAACGCAATAGAAAAAATTGAAAATTTAAATAATTTAATAAACTTAGAATGTCTTTATTTACAAAATAATTACATAATGAAAATCGAAAATTTAGAAAATAATATTAATTTAGTGAATTTAAATTTATCAAACAACAAAATAAAAAAAATTGAAAATTTAGAAAAATTAATAAATTTAGAAAATTTATATTTATCAAAAAATCAAATTTCATCTTCAAATGACATTTCAAACATATTAAAAAACGATAAAATTTCATTATTAGACATTCAAAATAATAATATTTCCGAAGAACATGAAAAAATTTTAGAAATTTTTAATCAAATGAAAAATTTAAAAGTTTTATATTTTAAAGGAAACGAAGTAATAAAATTTATAAAAAATTATAGAAGATATTTAATTTCATATTTAAAAAATTTAACATATTTAGATGATAGACCAATTAGAGATGAAGATCGAATTGGAGCAATTGCGTTTTTTAAAGGTGGTTTTAAGGCAGAAATTGCAGCGAAAGAAAAATTCAAAGAAGAAAATGATAAAATAATTTACATCCGAAAAAAAGAAAAAGAAATGATCGAAAATTATCCTTTAAATCAAAGAAAAAAAGACGCTTTAAAAAGTTTACTTAATGAATATAATAATCGTAAAGAAAAAATTATAGAAAAAAAAAATTCTGTTTTGAAAGAAATTGAAAATAAAAATTTTGACAAAAATTTTAGCAACAAAAAAAATATTGAAATTTTATCTTTTGATTATCAATTGTATGAAAATGAAAAATTTAAAATCGATTCTGAAAAAAATATTTTAATGACTGTTGCAATTCGAGAAAGAACTGATCAAAATAATATTTTTATTTATGAAAATTGGATGGATGAAATTATTGAAGAAAAAGTTATTGAAAATTTTTTTGATTTTAATAGAGCTTTAATACAAATTAAAATGGAATTTGAAAAAAGAAATATTAAAAATTTTGAATTGTTTAATATTTTAGATTTAAGAAATAAATGGACTGAATTTGAAATGAAATTAAATCAAAATGATAATTATTTTTATTTATTAAAAAAAGAAGATGTTTTTCCTGAAATTGAAAATAAAAAAAAAGAAGAAGAATTAAAAAAATTAGAAAATGAAATTTTTAATAAAAATAAAAAAATTGAAAATGAAAATGATGATTCAATAAAAATTAAAATTTCTGAAGAAAAAATAGATGAAAATTTATATAAAAAAAATCAATTAAATTCATATCAAACAAAATCAGATTTAGATGAAATTGATTAAAAAAAAATATTAAAAAAATCAAATTAATTTTTTTTTTCTAATAACTAATTAATATATAATAATAATTATTTTATTATTAAAATAATTTTAATTTATAACTTTAATTTATATTCAACAACATTTCTTTACTTTTTTAACATTATCTTTACTATTAGATAAAGTTAATTTATGTTTATCTTCTTTATTATTTTCCATACTATTATTATCAGAAGAAACATTTGGAGAAGAAAATTTCATTGCAATATCAGTAAATAATTCATTTATTCCATTGCTATTTAAAGCTGATGTTTCATGAAAAATCGCTCCAATTTCTTTAGCAAATTTTTCACCTTCTGTTTTTTCAACTTCTTCTTTTTCATATAAATCACATTTATTTCCTGCAATAGCAAAAATGACATCACTCGAACTATTTTCTTTAACTTTTTCATACCAATAATTTTTTAATTCATTAAATGAATTTTTATTAGTAATATCATAAACTAAAATTACAATTTTTGAATCTTGATAAAATATTTTTGCTAATGCTCTATATTTTTCTTGACCTGCTGTGTCCCAAATATCAAATTTTATAGATTTATTATTTCCAATTTCTATTTTTTTTGATACAAAATTTGCACTTAATGATGACATTGTGTCTTGTTTAAATTTATTTTCTACAAATCTTGTGATTATTGATGTTTTCCCTACAGCTGATTCTCCTAATAAAACTACTTTAATTGATGACATTTTTTAATAAAGAATATATTTATTTTTAACTATTGATTTATTAATTTAAAATAATAATAATATAATTATTTTTAATGAATTAAAATAGAAAATTTTATATATTAAAATTAAATTTAACTATTTAAAAAATATTTTTATTTTTTAATGTTTCAAATCGTTTATTTATATTAAAATAAATAATATAATAAAATTTAGATTATTTTAATTATAAAGATTTTCTATATATATAATTTTTTATCGAATAAATAAATAAATTTATATAAATTTTAATAAAAAATTCAAAAATATGATTTTATAACAATAAATGAATATTAAAAATTATAAAAAAACTTATTCTTGCCAAAAACAAAATAAAAATACTTTTTGATTACCTTCATCATAAACATAAGGATAACCTTTATAAAGTCCATTAACGTTATTTTTAATACATTCTTTAAGATCATTAATATTTATATATCTATTATTACCTCCTTCCCAATTATCAATTTCATATTTTCCATAAAAATTAGGAGAACAACTAATAAATTTCCATTGAACATTTGCTAAATCTTCAATGTCAAAATCTTTATATTTATATTGACTGTTAGGAAATGATTGAAATTTAGATATGTTTTTTTCTTTTAATTTATTAATATTCCAATTCGATAAATTTTCAGTTTCACCTAAAATATGAATTTCTTGATTTTGTTTATAATAAATATAATGAGTTTGAATTGTTATTGTTTTTATTATAATTGAATCTTTATTATTTTGAAATGAAGATAAATTTATTTTTGTTTCATTTGGTTGAGAAATTATTTTTTCATTTGATTTTTTTGGTTCAGATTTAATTTCAAAATTTATTTCGGTTTTTCTTTCAAAAATTAAAAATCTGTGTGTTAAATCATATGAAACATTTGAAATTATACTTTTTTCTTGGGTTATTTGACTTTCATTTGAAATTTCATATTTTTCAGATTTTGATTTTGCTGAAATTTGTTGTTGTTTTCCTATAAATTCTTGAGTATTTAATTTTGATGAAATTTGTAAATTATTAAATTTATTTATTTCTTTTTCAGTATTAATTTCTTTATCTAAAGTTTCAATTATTTTTTTTTCTGGTTGATTTTCAATTTTTTCTTCGATTTTCTCAACTTGTTTTTCATCAATTTTTTTTTCTTCTTTTTTTTCTAATTTTTCATTATTTTCTATAATTTTTGCTTCAATAGCTTTAATTTCAAATTCTTTTTGTTTTTGAATTTCAATAGAAATTTCTTTTTTTTTTCCTTCAAAATTAACATTTTCATTTTTTTTAATTTCAAATATTTTTTTCTTAATTTCATCAATAATTTTTAATTCAATTTCTTTTTTAATAGTATATTCAACAATTTTTTTCAACGCTTCAATAGTCAAATCATTTCCTTTACAAATTTCTTTTAAATTTTCTTTAATATTTTTTTCAAAAATAATTTCTTCATTTTTACAAACAGAATTTTCATATTTTTTTTCAATTTTTTTTCTTTCATCTAAATCAATTTTAAGAGTTAAATTTTCTAAAGTCATTTCTTCATTTTCACTTTCTAACATATCAATTCTTTCACTTAAACTTCTTGAATTTTTTTTCTCTTCATCTAACTGAAATTTAATTCCCTCCAAAACATTTTTATCAATAAATTGAAAATCTTCTTTTAATGTTTCAATTCCAATAAAACCTTCTTTGAAAAATTTTAATATCTCATTATTACTCTCAATAAATTCTTTACTAACATTATCAATTCCTTTTTCTTCAACATATTTTTTAAACTCATTTTCTTCTACAATATTCTTTCCAATATTCGTCATTAATCCTTTAATATCATCTTTAACTTTTTCAATTAATTGCTCTTCATTTACAATAATATTTTCAACTGCATTTTTTTTTGCATCTTCTAATTTCTGTTCAAATGTTTTTTCCATGTCTTTCATTTGTTGTTGATTTGCTTCATATTGTTCTTTTAATTCTTTAAAGGCTTCTTTATCTTCAACATTAGCTATTCCACCTTGACCCATCAATTTTTTTTGTAAATCTTCAATCATTTTTTTAAGATCATTATTTTCCTCTTTTAATAATCTCACCATTTTATCATGCTCACTTTCATTAACTACTGCTTTATTCTGAATTTTTTTAGCTCTATCAGCATATCTCAAAGTAGATAAAGTCTCCTCATAATTTATACTAGCTGGACTTAAAGCGCATATCATAACTGTTTTACTATTTCCTCCCAAAGCATTTTGTAATATACGAGTAAGAGCACTGTCTCTATAAGGAGGTAAAACATTTTTTCCTTTTCCTAAAGCTTTATCAGCCAAAGCATTAATGACATTACCTAAAACTAATAAAGATTTATTTATATTACATCCTTCTTTTAATCTCTCACCTGTTGCCCCTGTGCTACCAGCTCTTTCTGAACCTGCTAAATCTACCAAATTTATCATACTTAATTTCTCACTTTTCTTTCCAGCTACCATTGTACATTGTTTGAATTCTATTATAACTATTGTATGTGCTCTACTACTTGTTGCATTCATTAATGTACTTCCTATTGTTCTATTCACATAACCTTCATCCATTTTTTTTGATATTTCTTCATATGATGTTACTGGATGTTTACTTAACCCATCAACAAAAATTCCCAAAACTTTACTTTCTCTTATTTTAAGTCCGTGTTGAGGTCTATTTTTAGCAGGAATTAATAAATCTTGTATTTTTTCATTATAAATTTCTAACATACTTACTTGAACTTCATATGATTTTTCTTTATCTTTATTATTTTTTATTCGAGTAAATATCTCATCACATGAAATAGGAACAATCCCTTTATTAGCCCCATAACCTACCATTGAATATGATTTTCCTGAACCAGTTTGACCATAAGCAAATAAACAACAATGATAACCTTCCCATGCATTATCTAATATTTCTTTTCCTACTTGATTAAATACATATTTTTGATCAGCGTATTCTGTTCCTTCTGGTTCAAAATATCCATTTTCTAATACTCTAAAACCGTCATGAGACCAAAAAGAATGATCAAATGTAAATGTTTTTTCGTTTCCTTTTTCATCTTTTATTTTTGTTTGATTTTGAGAATTCATTTCTATTATACATACACTGTTATTCTTCTTTTCACGGTCATTAAAAGGACGAACACGAACACCAACTTTAATACTCATTTTATAAGAATATAAAAAATATAATTAAAATGATAAGTATGTAAAAAATAAATTAAATATATAATATTTATTATATTGTATATTATAAATTATAAATTAAATTCAATTTAAATTTAATCAAACAAATGCTTTAAAATAAATTTATTATAAATATTTTTTAAATAAATATTTAAAAAATATTAAATTATAAATAAATTAACTATTTTTATATTTTAATTCATAATTTAATTATTCTTTTAAAATATTATTTTCAAATAATATCATTAAAATTATATTAAATATAAAATATATAAAATATTTTTATAAAAAAAAGTCTCTTTATTAATGGACAAAAAAAATGGAAATGATAAAAATGTTCCAAAAAAAGCTAATTATTTAAGTTTATTAGATAAAGCAGGAGATTTATATATAGCAAAACAACATGCAATTGCTTCTCGTCCTTATTATATAATAAATGATACTATGAAAAAAGGAAATGAATATTGTAAATGTTGTTATTTACCTCTTCCTGATAATAAAAATGTAATACCTTTTCATTTTTGTACCGGAATTTATAAATTAAAACAATTAGGTTTAGGAGTTTCTTTATATTTTTATTATAATTTATTTGCAATTTTTATTTTATTTTTGATGTTTTTTGCTTCTTTTCTACCTGAAATATATTTAACATATTATATTTTAGATGATTTAAATCGTTTTTGTTCAAAAAATTGGAATAATATTTATAGTAATTGTAATTATTATAATATAAGCAATAGAGATTTAGATAAGCAATATTTAAATTTTTCAAATATATTATATGTATATAATTATAATTTATATAAAGCATATGATAATTTATTTGAAGAAATAAAAATACCAAGTAAAATAACTGATATTTATATGAATAATAATTATTTATCATTTGGTTTAATGGGGTTATTATATATTATTAATCTTTTATGCATTTTAATTATTAATTCAAAAATAGGAGAAATTCTTTCTTATAATGTTACTCCATCAAGGTTTACAGCTTTTATAAGTGAGACCAAAACTTTAATAAAAAAATATCACAAAAAAAATGAAAATTTAGAAGAAAATTATTCAGATATTTTATTAAAAGATATTTTACGATTAAAAGAAAATGAAATTAAAAATATTGAAAATATTACTTTATGTTATAAATTTCATAATTTTAATAAATTATTTAAAGAATTAAAAGGGTATCAAAAACAAATTTATTTAGCTGAAAATAAAAATATTCAAATTTATACAAATAATAAAAAAGGTTACACTGATCAAAATAAAAAATATTCATATTTTATTTTTATGTGTTGTTGTTGTATTAAAAAAGAAATTAGAACAAGTGAATTAAAAGAAAAAATTAAAAATATTGAAAAAGAAATAGAAAAAGAAAAAGGAAAATTAAAAGATAATTTTTCTGGTTGCTTATTTTTAACTTTTAATACAGAAAAAAATAAAAATAAATTTTTGAAAAAATATCCAGTTTTTTATAGACAAAAAGTAATTTATAATTGTGAATATTTTTTTTATAGATTATTTTGTTGTTGTTTATGTGCTTCAGAAAAAACAAAGAAAAAATTAAATTTAATTCATAATATAAATGTTGAATTAGCTCCTGAACCAGATGATATTTTATGGGAAAATTTAGAATTTAGAAAATTAAAAAAATTTTGCTTAAAAATTCCAATTTATTTTTTTAGTTTAATTTTAATTTCAATTAGTTTAGGAGCTGTTTGTGCTTCAAAAATGGCTCAAGATAAATTAGCAGATTCAAATATAGTTTCTATGAATAAAAATATTTATACATATTTATTAAGTTTTATTATGAGTTGTATTATTGGAATGATTAATTTTTTCTTAACATTATTACTTTATGGCTTAACTAATATTGAAAAATTAAATACAAAAACTGATTTTCATTTGAGTTATTCTATTAAATTAACTATTTTAACTTTTTGTAATAATGCAATAATTCCTTATGCTGCAAATAAATTTTGGGCTCCTGTTGATAAACTTAATTTTCATAAAAATATTTTAATTATCTTTTTATGTAATAGCTTTTTATCACCTATTTTATGGTTATTTGATTTTAATTATAGATGGAGAAAATGTAAAATTTGTTGTTGTTGTATTGAAAATAAATTTAAAAAAACTAAAAACAAAAGTAATTTTAATTATACTCAAAAAGAATTAAATGATTTATATGAAAGACCTCCAATGAATATTTCATTTAAATATTCATATATAAAAAAAACTTTATTAATGACCTTCTTTTATGCTTCAATATTTCCTTTAGGAATATTAATAAGTTTATTAGGATTTATTTTCTGCTTTTTTATAGAAAAATATAATTTAGCACATTTATATAATAAGCCAGTAAAACTTAATGAAAAATTATGTTTATTTTATTGTTTTAATTTTAAATATGATATTATTATTTATTTCATAGGAAATTTATTATTAGTTGATGACTATTATACAAATAAAAAAAATTTATATATTTTTATTATAATTTGTGTATTTATATTTATTTTCCCTCTAAAAGGATTATTTCAAACTCAATATTCTACAATGCATCATAATAATACAACTTTTAAAGATGAATTCTTTAAATATCAAACTGATTATCAAAGATTAAATCCAATAACTAAAAATGATGGAGTACTTTTTTATTTAAAAAAATTATTGGAAAATAAAATTATTAGTAAAAAAAATTTTGAATTAGCAAAAAAAGAATTAGATTCAATTAATTTAATGGATTTATATTATCAAAATAAATTTCAACAAAATTTGAATGAACAATCCATTTTATCTAATATTGAAAATAAAAAAGATAAAAAAAAAGGTAAAGTTAAAAGTAAATTCAACAATAATAATTCAAATAAAAAAAAATCCGAAAAAAATATTAATTTTGATTTGGAAAATGAAAATGATGGAGAACCAAAACAAAAAGATATAAATGAAATTATTAAAAATTCTATTTTGAATTCTTTTGGAATATTAAATACTAGAAATAATCAAGAAGATGATGATGATGAAATAGATGATTCAAAAAATGCATTAAAAGATATTGAATTAAATGATAGTAAATTAAATAATACTATTAAATTAAATGAAAATAATAATGATGATAATAATATAAATAATGAAAATGATATAAACAATGAAAATAATATAAGTAATGAAAATAATGATAATAATGAAAATAATCATATTAATGTAAATTCAAATGTATCAAATTCTAATTTAAATGAAGAAAATAAAAATAATGAAAAAACAAATATAGAAGATGATAAAGAAACTCAAAATATTCCTAAATAAAAATAAAATAAATAAATCTTTTTATATATAAATTCATTAAAAATATTTTTATTTATTTGTCATTTTTACATTAGAATTATTTGAATATTATATATAAATTATTATTTTAATTTTTTAAATATAAGAATAAGATTTTAAATTTAAAATATTAATTAAAAATAGATTAATTTAAATTTATTTAATATTTTAATTTATTAATTTACTTTTATAAATTTGCCAATCAAAATTATATTTATTTATCTGACCATAATAAGCCCATTTTTCTTTTAAAGATTCATTTTTGTTACAAAATGTATCATTCCAATCAAAATTTTTTTGTTGATCATTAGTAGGTCCTGAAATAATATAAATATAACCATTTTCTTTAAAATTTTTTAAACTAGTGAATTTTGCATCAGTTGCCCCAAAACATTCAATATTTTTATCTTCGTATAAATCAGATCTACAAGCAATTGAATTACATGCATCTCCATCACTAAAATTATCATTTTTAAAATCATTATATCTTAAAAAAGTTTGAAAACTTTCAATATCTTTAATTTTATAATTATCTCTTCTAATTATTTTAGCTCTTCCACAATTATTATAATCATAAATATTAAATAATTCAGGAAATTTTTCAATATATTCTTTATATCCACTATACTCAAAAATATATTTTGAATAAGGAACATTATATGATGGCCAATATCCATATTTTAATATTTGAGTCACATCATGTTCTTCTGTATAATTTGGTAATTGTTCTATTATCCATAAAACATCAGAATCTTCTACTTTTTGGTTATTTAAATCTATTTTTTTCATATCCAATATTTGAAATTGATTGTTATATGTTCCAGAATTATATTTTTTAAATATATTTACCCATTCTTTTCCAGAATTACTTAATCTATTGGCAACCATTGTTCTAATCCAACACATTAATGTATTAGGATTCAAAAAATCAAATAAAGTTTCATTAAAAACATTATTTGTTGTTTCTGTTATATATAAATCTGCACTAGTAATATAAAAATCATCTTGACTATTTATTGCACCAGGATAACTGCTCATTAATATTATTTTTCCTGGAAAATCATTATTTGGGTTAGGAACAAATTTATATTCTTTAAATATTCTTATCAATTTATTATAACCAGTCCATGTATTATGGCCAAAAAAAATATCTGAAAAATCAGGTAAAATTTTTATTAATGAGGTGCAATGATTATGTAATAAAGTATATTTTTTAATTTGTTCTAATGTCATATTTTTATAATTAGGTCTATTTGATATATTTTTCCAATATTCTATTTCATCTATATCTCCTAATGAAATTATATTTTGAAATGAAATAAGATCTATTTTTTCTTCATCATTTGCCATTAAATTATAACCCTCATATAAACCAATCATTTGTTTATATAAATTATATACTTCATTCCAATAAGAATCATTATCTTTATATTTTAATGAATTATATTTCATAAAATTTAAATTTTCTCTAAAAAATTCATATGTATTATTATACATCTTAGAATCATTTTTATAATATTTATAATGATTTAAATTTATATATGAATAATATATACGTTTGTATGTTAATATTCCTTCAATATAACCCATAGCATAAGATTTAACTTCATCTAAATAACGATAATCACTTCCATTATAAGTTTCAATGGTTAAATAGTCCCAACCTGTTTCTTCATAAGTTGGTTCATATGATGCATATACTACAGAATTTGGATCGTATGGGCCTTCTTTATATATAAATTCATTTGAAGAATGAATATAATAAATATTTCCAGTAATTATAGATGAATTTTTAATATTATTATTAATTGTTTTTGAGAATATAAAAGAAAAATAAAAAAATATAATATTTATTAATATTATCATTAATAAAATAAATATTTCTTATTATAAAATATATAAAGAATTTAAATATATATAAATATATATTGATTTTATAAATAATAAAACAATTAAATAAAATAAATATATAATATAAAAATTTAAGAATGTTTTATTAAAGTTAATTCAAAAATTATTAAATAAAATTATAATAAAATAATTTAAATTATATTTAATTGTATTTTTTTAATATTTATAAAAAATGAATGATCTAGAAAAATTAATGGAAATGGAGATGGATAAAAAGAAAGAAAAAGGTGAAATTCCAGTATCAAAATTAAAACCATTTAACAATTTAATAGGCTTAAATATATTATTATTTGAGAATCCAAAATTTAAATTTAAACCATCAAATTTAGAATCATTTCAAGAGGCAAATTTAAATAAAATTAAAGAAGATATACTTTATTCAGGAATTCCATCAGAATTATTATCAAAAGTACATCCATCAAATTTAAAAAATTATCTCCATTATGTTAATATTTATCAAGATTTTGATTCAGAAAATTTTTCTGATAGTCAAAATATAAGAAATGAATTTTTAAAAGATTGGGAAGAAAAAATTAATAATGGTAATATAAGAGGAAAAACAATTGCAAATATTTTTGATGAAAAAGAAAATAATGGAAAGTCAAAAAATACTAATTTATTATTAGGCACAATTACTACTACTATTCATAAACTTTTTATAGTTAATCAAAAAGAAAATTTAGTTGAAGCTTTAGATACTCTTTTAAATACTTTTAAGTCTAATGAACAAAAATTAAAAGAAATTAGTTTTGAAATGTATTCTGCTATTGAAGAAAATTTATCTATATTAATTTTTTTAATTTTTAATAAATTTAAAAACCAAAATGAAGAAAGAAATTCTTATTTATTAAAAATTTTCTCTATTTTACAATTTTTTAAATCTCAAAGAATTTTATTTCAGTTTTTAGAATATTTAATTGATGAAAAAGGAGATTATCAACAATTTGAAAATATTTTTGAAAATATTGATGGATTAAATTTTAACAATATGAAAAAAGTAAAGTTAATTGATTCTAATTTTAATATTATTGAACAATTAAATCAATATGTTCTTTTAGATAATAAAAATCAACAAATTAATTTAATTAAAAGTGCTAATAAAGATAAAGAATTATTTTTATTAATTAATATTGGAAATGAATATTTTTATCTTAAATATGATACTGAAAAAAATATTCCTTTAGATATTGGAGAAATGCCTCTTAAAAAAGAAGAAAATTTATCAATTGATAATATTAATTTTTTTATTAAATCTGATTTATTATTTGTTTACTTTTCTCAAGGAAATAATTTACATGTTCAAATTCTAAAAACGAATTCATTTACTTTTATTAAAGATTCAGTTTTTAATTTAGAAAATCCAATAATAACAATTTTTAATGATTCAAATAAAATCTATTGTATATTAAAAGATAATAAAATGTTCATTTTAAAATCAAATCTTTCATTAAATAAATTTATAAAATCTGAAATTGAAAATTATACTGAAACTTATTCAATGTTAGATAATGTTTGTATTAATAATATATTTTATATTAAAAATTTAAATGGAGAAGTTTATTATGCTAGATTTATTTTAAATGAAGAGACTAAAAAATATAAATTATCATTAATAAATACTTCATATAAAGAGATTAATAATGATCAATTAAATATAACAATGGATTCAAATACTTTAATAATATCAAATTTAAAACCAAACGGAAGATTACAATATTATATTCCTAATCAAAATGAAAGAATATTAAATTTTTGCCCATATGATAATATTTTTTGTATAAAATATTATTCATCAAATTTATATGATATATTAATTCAAAATTATGTAAGATATATAACATTATATGGTAATTTTGATTATGCTTCTGATTCTCTTGGTGATTATTTATTATCTTCACCCCAATTATTTGTCTTAAATATTAATCAAAAAAACATTGAAATAATTAAAAATAAATTATTAAATGAAAATGAACAAAAAAGTGATAGATATCTTTATTATTGGATTCTCTTAAAAGAAGCTTCAAATTCTATTTTCAATTCAAATAATTCAGATGTTAAAAAGTTATTTGATGACTCAATTATAAATTTAATGAAAAATTTTATTAAAGAATATCCAACTAATAATATTTTAAATAAAAGAAAAATTTTAAATGAATTTGCTGAAATTTCAATGAATACAAATATGATATTAATTTCAATTAATGAAATAAATGAACTTTTTAAAAATAAAAATATTTTATTTAAAGATAAAATATTCTTTTTAAATTTATTATCCAAACAATCTGATACTATTAAAAATATTGAATTCCATAAAATTGTATCATCTTTAGAAGTTGAATTAATTGATAATGGATTTGAAAATTATGAAAAACTTTATTTTGATTATACAAAATTATACAAAGAAATTTTTGATAATTTTTATTCATTTTTCAATAAGACTTTAATTTTAGATTACTTTGATATATTTTCAAATAACTTAATTTTGATTTGTAAAAAATTATCTTCCAATACAAAATTTTATTATTCACCATTTATTTCAAATAGTTTTAATTTCAAAACATTATATTTCATAATTCAATACTTAATATATAATCCAGAAATAAGAATAGTAGCAACAAAACTAATAACTCAATTTTACAAAATATTAGTCTTATTAGATAAGATTCAATTAACAGATAAAGAACAATTTTTAGATAAAGAAAATATATATGAAATTGAATCTGCTCATCCAATTTCAAAAGAAATTAATTTAGAGCCAGTAAAAATATTATTTAATAATAATACTGATTTATATATTAAACATAATTTTAAAAATTCAGTAAATCTTTCTAAAACATGGGAAATTATTGAAGGAATAACATCTGATAATCAAAAGAAATATATTAAATTAAAAAAGCAATTTGATTTATCTTTAAAGAATTTTACTAATCTTAATTTTGAATTTAATATTTCAAAAAATGAAAATGAAGAATTTGGAAGTAAATATCAAATTATTCCAATTAAAGATAAAATTAATTTTAATATAAATAAAAGAAATGATAATAAAGAATTAGTTGAATTTTTAGAATTAAGTTTGATAAATTATTTAATATTATCTTGTAAAAAAGAAGAAGAAAAAAAAGATAAAACTGAATTAGAATATGAAAAAATATATTCTTCAAAAATTTTAGAATATATTTCAATAAATGAAGATAAAGAAGTTAAATATATTAATTCAATTTTAACAAAAGAATTTTTAGATGAATTTGCAACAGAAAAGGAAAAAATTGAAAAAATTATAAGTAATACAAATAATAATTTAACTTCAACATCAAGAACATCATACCAACCATTAGATTTAAATAAAGAAATATATCAAAAAAGTTTTGTATTACTCAATAAAAATTTACAAATGAAAAATATGGTATTATCTAAATTAGGTGGTGATATTGTAAATCCTTTAATTCAAAGATTATATAATGTAATAATAAAATTTTATAATTTAAATAAAAAATTTGAGCAATTTTGTAAAGAATTAAAAAATGTTGGTGATGATATTAATAAAATAAGAAATTTAAATAATTTCAATTTATTTTATTCTATTTGGGCTGATTGTTCAAAAATAAGAACTGTATTTAATGAACAAAAAAATTTAATTTCAGAAGTAAATCAAAAAGATTTTGAAGAACAATTAAATAAATATATAAAAGATACAATTGGTAAAGCAGATTTTATTTATCAAATTATTGTTCCAGTAAACAGTGATCAAAGAAGTTATGATAGTATTATAGTTGAAAAATTGATTGAATTATTAAAAAATGAAAATTTTGGAATTGAAGGATTAAAAAAATATTCTAAATCACAAAATACAAAATGTTATAATAAATTTTATACTCTTTCTTTAATTAATTCTCTTTTATTTATTTGTTCAAAGGAGAAAAATATTAATTTAATTCTTTATAATTTAAATAAATTATTTAGAATTGGTGGTAAAATAGTTTCTTTTTCAGATGATTTATTAGGTGTTGATTATTTATTAAGTGATAATGTAAAAAATCAATTTCATATTCTTTTAGATATAATTGAAGATAAAATTTTAAATGAACAATTTAATACTTATTCTGTTATGACTAAAATTAATTTATATCAAAGTTTAATTTGGAAAATTAAAGGAAGAGATTTTTCAGTTTTATCAAAATTAAATGATTTATTTAAACCTCTTTTAAATAATAATGAAAAAATATCAATTTCAGAAAATAGATTTAATTATAATTATTTCAATAATCAAAAAGTCTTAGATAAATTATTTGAACTATTTCAAATTTTTTCTATTCAAGTTTTTCAAAAAGTAAAACCATTTTTAAAAAGAGATGCAGATAATGCTTTTAATTTAGATAGAAAACCATCTATTATTATTGAATATGATTATAAATTAATAATAGAATCATTAATTAATTTCCATCTCAATTTCCCAAAAACAAATTCGAATTTTAAAAAATTAATTTTATTAATTTATAAAAATTTAATCAATGAAAAAGATACTATTAATTTTTGTCTTCAAATGTCATATAAATTATTTGAACACTTATTTTCATTATTAATATTTGATAAAAGAAAAAAAGAAGAAAATTATTATATAAAATATATAGTTAGTAAATTAATTTATCAATGTATTAAAGTTTGTTTAGAGGAAAATAATGAAATGTGTTTAGAAAATGCATTAATCAATTTAGATAATGAAAATAAAGAAAAAATTACAGAAGATGTAAAAGAATATCTTTTTGATAAAATTTATTCTTTCTTACAAAAAGAAAATAGTTCCTCATTAAAAGAACAATATGCTCAAATTTTAATTTTAATAACAACATTTTTAGAAAAAAAAGATGAAAAATTAACGAAAATAGTAAAAGATAATTTTGATAACATATTACCATTTCTTCAAGTAAAATTCAATAAAATAAAAACAGGAATAAAAATTCAAATATCAAATGAAAATCAAACCAAAAATTACTTTAATGAAAATATATATTCAAAAAAAGAAAAAAAGGAAATAATATATGGAAGAATATTAGGTTTTACAGATAATGATTTAATATTAAAAAATGAAAAAACTTCAAATTTTAAAGAAAATGATTTTAATAATATTTTATATAATTCAAAAAATGGAAAATATGTTTATTATATTCCAGATGAAGCAATTGGAATAAAAGGTTCAAATTTAATATCAGCAATGGAAAAAAAAGATGTTATTATTTCAGAAAAAGATGATGATTTAGAACCAATAATGCAAACTTTCTTAAAAAAAAATCATGAAATTATAGTCAAAGCTGCTTTAGAAAAAGCATCATCAAAAGATATTAATCAAAAAAAATTATTTATTATTTTAAGATTATTAGAAAAATTTTTACCGTATATTAATGAAGAAGAATCAAGACAAATTTTACCTATTTTAAAACAAACTTTAGAAAAAGATACTTCAAAAAATGCGTTTACTTCTGAAGAATATTTATTAAATTCATTTATGAATATTTATGATAATGATTATGAAGAATTAGAAAAACAAAATAAAATTGAAGAAAATGAAAAAAATGAAATATATGAACTTTTACAATTTAAAATTATTGAAAATAAAATTGAAATTACATTCAGAGATAAATATATTTCAATATCTGGAACTTTAATTAATAAAGATAAAATTCCTGAATCTGAATTTGTAGCTTCAAATTTTTGTTTTGTTGATGAAAATGAAAATTTTGTTATTAAAGAAAATTCATTTGTTTTAATTAATTGTTTAGAAAATAATGAAAAAATTAGAAAAATATTAAATGAAGGTAAAAATAAAATTAAATTATTAATTTGTTCATCATGTGAAATTGAGAGAGAAGAAATTGATTATCCAATGTTATTAATTAATAGAAAAATATTTAATTCTTTATATAATTTCTTAGTAAAAGGAGAAGAAGACAAAGAAGGTTTATTTGAATCATTTTATAATAGTAATTTATTTATTACAAATGGACAAAAAGAAAATGAAATAGAAGAAGATATTAATATAGAAATTTTGTTTACTGAAAATAAAAAAAGTGATTATAACAATTTAGATAATGAAAATAATAATGAACAAATTGTAAAAAATAAAAAAAAGAAAAAAGATTTGATTAATTTATTAATAAATTCAGAAATTTTATTTTATGAATATTTAAATTATAAAATTTCAAAAAGAATTTTTATTTCATTAATTTCATATCATTATTTAAAAAATGAAGATTTAAAAATATTCAATGATTCCATTATATTAGATACTTTTAGATGTTTATGTGCTGAATATTATTTTAATGTTAATGAAGGAAATATTTCAAATAGAGATATTTCAAAAATTCTTTCAGAATTTTTGAAATCTCTTTCTAATAATGATGAAATTAGTCTAAAATTCCTTAAAGAATATATAAATTTTTTCACTAGTGTTTCAATTAATGATAAAATTGATTATAAAAAATATTTATCTCTTTTTTCTATTAATAATAAAAAAAATGAATATAAAATTTTATTTGATCCATATTCAATTTTCTTTAATTCAGTTTATGAAAATTATTTAACTTTATTTGTTAATAATGTAAATATGGTTCCAATAAAAGAAATTGTAGTTGATTCCCTAATTTATATTTTTAATTCTTTAAGTAAAATCGATGTTTTTATTATTAAAAACAATGAATATATTTCATATTTTCTGTATAAATTAATGAAATCTATGTATAATTCAATTATAAAAAATAAAAAAAATGCTGAAATTTATGTTGAATTTTTCAAAAAGAAAAACTTAAATAAATTCGTAACTTCAATAGTAGATAAATATATTCAATTAGAAGGATTTTTAGAAACAGAAAAAAAAAGACAAAATATTGAAAGTTATAGAACATATTTATGTCAATTTGTTTTTAAATACTTTGATATATGTTTTTATCTTTTATTTAATTATAATTACCAAGAACTAGCTAGATTTTGGATTAATGGTAATTCTCAAATTTATATTTTTTATCAAAATTATCAACTTTTAGCAACAAATAAAGAATATGATAAAGAAGATTTTAAGGAAGTATTATCACATATTGCATTTTCATCAAGAGCAATTGATTATATTAATTTAGAAAATGATAAAGTTAAATATTCAGAAATGAAAGAAATAAATATTAAAAATAATAAAATGTTAACATTAGAAAATGAAAATTTTGAAAAATTACCATTAAAATTTTCCTCAAATAAAAATTCAAAAAATGAAGATTGTAAAATTGCAATATTTACCCAATCCGAAATAGATAAAAACTATTATCTCCAAGATGTGATAAATTGTGGTTCAAATAGTGAATTAAAAACAACAGGAAATTTGTATTATCAAAAATTCAAAGCAAAAAAATTAAATATAATATCATTAAAAAAAATAAAAACAGAATTATATGCATTTGGTAATAATTATAGTAATTGTTTAGGAATAAATGGAAGAATAGGAGCAGATTATAAAGAACCCCAAAAATGTATTGGAACACCAAAATATACATGGTCATTTAATTACGGTGCATTATTTACTTTAATTTTAGATGAAGAAAATAAAGAAATTTATTCAACAGGATGTGGAATTGGTGGAGGATTAAAAAGTTTAAGTATAAAGAAATTTTCAAATGAGAATAAAATTAATAATAGTGAATTTTTCAAAGACAAAAAAAATATAATAAAATTTGCAACTGGAAATTGTAATTCTTCTTTAATATTAACAAATGATAATAAATTATATGGAATAGGATATAATGAAGGTAAACTATTAGGAAGTGGAATAGATGATAAAACAAAAGTTCCTTTATTACTTCCTTTATTAACAGAAAAAGAAAAAATAATATCAATATCAATTGGATTTAAAAACTCATTTATAATAACAAATGAAGGTAAAGGTTATGTTTTAGGATCAAATCCAAATTTTATTATTAATCAAGGTATAGGAAATAAAAAAGATTGGATACAACTTCCTCTTCCAGAACATATGAAAAGATTTGTTCAATGTTCAATTGGTGAAAATTTCTTTTTATTTTTATTATCTGATATTCATAATAAAAATAGATTATATTCAATTGGTAATAATATACAAGGTCAATGTGGAGTTGGGAATGATATTGATAATGTAGTAAAAATTACTCCTTGTTCTGGAGTCAATCAATTTGAATTTAAAAAAATTTTTGCTAGAAATTCAAATTCTGCTGCAATTACAATTAATGGTAATTTATATGTTTTTGGGGAAAATACTTATTTTTGTTTTAATAATAATCAAAATAAAAAAAATATTGAATATCCTACTTTAGTTAAATTTGATAAAGATGTTATTTGTGATGAAGTTGCTTTGTGTTCTACTCATATTTTAATTATTGGTAGAGAAAAAGTTAATGATGTTTATGTTAAAAAATTATATTCTTGTGGTTCTAATAAACATTATGCTTTAGGTTATGATGTTGGAAAAGATAGTAAAAATGTTTTAAATGAAGTTGAATTTTTTTCTAATAAACCTGAATTAGTTCCTATTAAAGTTAAAGTTGGACAAGATAAATCTTTTGTTTTAACTGTTAATCAAAATGAAATTATAAATAATTTAAATAATCAAATTGATTTATGTGATAATGATGAAGTGATTAATTATTCTAATATTGAAGTTAAAGATACTGCTCAAATTTTATATTCATTTTATCATAGTAAAAAATCAATTGATTTTATTAATTTATTTAAATCAGTTACAAGAAATTCTCTTCAAAATTTCTTAGATGCAACAGAAGAAATAATAGTAAATGAAGAAAATAATAATAAAGATATTACATATGAATCATTAATAAAATTCTTAGAAGAAAATCATGAAATGAGAGATTTATGTTTAATATTCCTTGATAAAGAAAAGAAAATAAATAACGAAAAAGAAATAATGGGTATATTTACATTTATAAAAAAGAAATTAAACTTAATAAATTCTGATATTTTAAAATATTGTTCAGCAAATGAATTAAGTACACAAAAGCGATTTTTACAAAATGCAATAAGTGACAATTTAACATATTTAAACGCAGAAACTCGTATGAAAAAATTTCAAGAAAAACTAAATAAAATGCAACGTCATAAATATCGTTATTCAACAATACCAATAGATAGATTTAAAGCAAATAAATTTTACGAAAAAAAAACACCAGATATAAATTTTGAAGAGACAATATTTGGTCAAGTTTATCAAAAAACAAAACAAATGAAACCAGAGAATTATTTTATGGATAAAGGAGGAAGATTATTTACAGTAGCATTACAAGGAGAATTTGCATCTGATCAAGGTGGTCCTTATCATGAAGTAATATCATCATTATGTAAAGAATTAAGTGAAGAATCAGTTGATTTATTTATTAAAAGTCCTAATAATAGAAATGATACTGGTGCTTTAAGAGATAAATATATTATTAATCCTAATGCTACTTTTGAAAAACATAAAAATGTTTTTATATTTTTAGGAAGATTAATGGCTTCTGCTATTGCAACTGGAGAATTATTAGATTTAAATTTACATCCTATTGTCTGGAAAGCACTTTTAGGAAATGATATTAAATTTTTCGAATTTGAAAGTGTTGATGTTTTCTTTTATAAATTAATAAATGATTTTGAATCACTTTTATTAAAAAAAGATACTAAATTCTTTAATTTTGAAAGTTTATATGATTTAAATTTTACTATATTAAATTCAGCAGGAACTGAAGTTAATTTAATTAAAAATGGTAAAAATATAAAAGTTACATTTAAAGATTTAAAAAATTATATTGATTTAGCAAAAAAAGTAAGATTAGATGAATTTTCTCAACAAATAAAATATTTAAAAGAAGGATTTAATAGTGTAATTCCTCAAAGTGTATTTCAAGTATTAACATGGAGACAATTAGAAGAATTAGTATGTGGAAAACATAAATTAGATATTATTTTATTAAAGAAAAAAACTAAATATGAAGGTGGTTATAGAGAAAATGATGAAGTAATAAAATGGTTTTGGGAATGGCTTGAAAATTCAAGTGAAAATAATCAAATTTTATATTTGAAATTTGTTTGGGGGAGAACTAGACTTCCAAGAGATGATATTTGCTCTTATACTCATATTGTTAGTAAAATTAGAGCTTCTGGAGGAGCTTTTCCACATTCTGCTACTTGCTTTTTTACTTTAAAATTACCTGCTTATGGTAATAAAGAAGAACTTTTTAGAAAAATGGATTTTGCTGTTGAAAATTGTTATGAAATTGATGGAGATCATTAAATTTTTTTTTATTTTCATGTTTTAAAATTTTCAATATAGAATGGAGAGAAAAAAAATTTTTTTCAAATTTTTTTTTTTTTTTTTTGTTTTTAATTTTTTTTTTCGTATTCATATTATATTCTTCTTTTAAATTAAAGAATTTTTTTTTTCTTTTCAATTTTAATTATTATAATTATTATAAGTAATTTCTTTTTTAAAAAATAAAAAAATATATTAAACAATATATAATAAATCACTAATCTCATTTAAATAATAATCACTAATTCCACAATATTTATAAAAAAACATATAAAAAATTTTATTTCACAAACTAAATTATAATAAAAAGAAAATAATTATATAGAAAAAATATATTATTATTCTATATTACCCTATTAAAAGAGATAAATAAAATCCAAAACAATTTACTTAAAATTAGTAGAAAATATAATATTCAATTCAGTTATTCAATGAAATTGAACAAGTTATAAATGATATTTTTAAATTCATTTAAATATAAAGTAATAATCATTTAGAGAGAAAAATTATTTATGAATAAGATAAATATTCTAAATAATATTATAATGAAAAAAATTTACTTATATTTATAAAAAAATGGGTTCATAATTTAAATGCTATTATTAAAAGATAATTCAATATTATTCAAATAAAGTAAAAACCTTAATGAAGAAGTAAAGAAATTAAATCAATACATAAAAAATAATAGCAAAATATATCATTGAAAAAGATAATAAATATATAATAACTTTTAAAATAATCATTATATTTAATTGGACTTTTTAATTAAAATGAAATTTATCTTAAATCTAAAGTATTAATTAAAAAAATTGTAGAAAGAAAGCATAAAAATATAATATAAAATATTCAAACATGAAATATTTTCAAAAGTTAATCAACCAATATATGCAACACTTATTAAAAATAGAATAAATGCAAAAAATTAAAATATTAATCAATAATTAATATATTAAAATAAATTTAAAATTATTATTTTTTTTAAATAAAATTCTACTAATTACTAATTTTTTATTGATTTGAAATAAAAATAAAATAATTTGAATTTAAGTTATTTTTTATTTAAATTAATAAATAATCAAATGAAAAAAAATTAATTATTGAAATTAAATAATTTAAATATAAATGAAAAAGACTGAAATAAAAACTTTATCATCATACAATACAAAAAATCAAAATACTCAAAATAAAAATAAATTTGTTCAAAATTTTCAAAATATATTTACCTCAGTGTATGATGATGAGTTTATTGCATATATAAATGAATTATCCCTTTCAATAAAATCATTTTATAAATCAGTGAATCCACATTTTGTAAAAATGAAAAATTTATTCAATACACCTGAATTTAAATTAAATAATGAAAATAATAATAATTTATCTTTTCAAGAAACATTTAATGATTTAGAAAATCAATTCACAAAATTTTATCAAACTGCAAAAATAATATTTAAAAAAATGAAAGTTTATCGTAATGAAAAAATAGAAAATGTAATTAATAATAATCAAAAAATTGAATCACCGAAAAAATTAAATGAAACATTTATTAATTCAAAAATAAATAATAGTGGAATTAATAATATAAATATATCAAATAATATAATTCATAATGATGGAATTAATGTAAATGGAAATAATTTTTCTATGATTATTAATAATACCGAAAATAATATAAATAATAATGTAAAAGTAAAATTTGATAAATTAAAAAATGAAAATTCACTTTTAAAAAAAAAAGTTGAAATGCTTGAAAAAAAAGGTAAAACAATATCACCAAATAAAATACCAAAACCAATAAAAATTGATAATTCAAATCAAAATCAAAATAAGTATTTAAGAAATACTCATAATCCAAAAGTTAATATAAGTAATAATACTATTGAAGATGAAAGAAATTATACAAATGTTTCTATAAATCAAAATCTAAGTTTTTATGATGAAAAGATAAAAAATTTTCAAAAAGAAAATGAAAAATATAAAAAAGATTTACATAAATTATCTTCTGAAATTAATAAATTTTTAATTAATTTTAAACAAATTAAAAATTTAGAAATTCCAGAAGGATTAAAAAGTAGTTTAGAAAAAGGAAAAAGTACATTAAGTCAATTAACTTCAAATATATTAAAAAAAAATTCTTTAAATGAAAATCTTTTAACAAATCAAAATTCTCTAACACAATCTAATAGTAATAATAATGATGAAGAATTAAAAAATATAAAAGAAACACTTTCAAAATTAAAATTAGATAAAGAAAAAATTAAAAATGATAATATAGAATTAAGAAAAGAAATTGAAAAATTAAAAAATTCTCAAAATAATAATAATAGTCTTAATAATACTATAACAAAAGTAATAAATCAAAAACATAATAAGAAAGAAACAACAAATTCTAATAATAATAATAATTTTAGTGTTTTAAAAAGTCAAAATGAGGAATTAAAAAAGAAAAATGAAGAATTAAATTCAAAATTATCAAAAAAAGAAAATTTAATCCATAAAAATTCAGTTGAACATAGTAATAGAGTAAATCAATTAAATGAACAAATTAATCAATTAAAAACAAGAAATTCAGATTTAAAAAATGAATTAATTTCATTAAACGCAGTGTATTCTAAGACTTCAAAAGAATTATTGAAATCTCAAAGTAATAATAATTCTCTTAATAATAGTATAAATTATAGTAATAAACAAACAGATAATCAAATTTCAAATTTGAATAAAAAGATAGTTGAATTAAATAATAAATTAAATGATGCAAATAGTTTGATTAGCCAATATGAAGATAAAATTAAAGAATTAAATATTAACGAAATAACAATAAGAACTAAATATGATGATGAAATTGATGAAATTAAAAAACAAAATGAAAAACTTATAAAAGAAATAGAAAATTTAAAAAAAGAAAATAATACATTAAAATTAGAAAAAGTTAGAAGTAATATAATAAATGATTTGGAAAATGAAAATGAAAAATTAAAAAAAGAAATTGTAGAGTGTGAAAAAAGAATAAGTGAAGAAAAAGATCAAAATAATATAACAGTAGATTCAAAAAATAAAGAAATTTCAATTTTAAAATTTCAAATTCAAAATTTGGTAAATCAAAATTTAAATTCTGATAAAGGTAAAATTAAAAAAGACAATGATTTAAATAATACTATAAAAGATAATAAAAAAAATGAGATAATTGAATTAAATAAAAATAATAATGAGAAAATTATTTTGTTAGAAAAAACAAATAATGAATTAAAGGACAATATTAGTGAGAAAGAAATTGAAATAAAATATTTAAAAAATCAAATACAAAATAAAGATTTATCTAATTCAACTTTAATAAAATCAAATGAAATATTAATAAATGAACTAAATAAAAAAATTGATGAAGAAAGAAAAGAAAATCTACAATTAAAAAATAACTTGCAAAAAAACGAAAAAGAAATAAAAGAAATGATAAATAAAATAAACGAAAAGGATAATAATTTAAATATATGTCAAAAAGAATTAGAAAATTTAAATGAAAAATTAATAAAAAGTATAAATGAATATTCAATAGTAAGTGATGAAATTAGTGAATTAAAAAATGATAAAATAATTTTGGAAGAAAAAATAAAATATTTAACAAATGAAAAAAATGAAAATTTAGATTTGTTGAAAAAAACGCAAGAAAACTTTGTTAAAAAAGAAGAAGAATATAAAAATAAAATTAATTCTTTAAATAAACAAATACAAATTAATGAAATTAATATTAATTCACTTAATGAAAAAATAAAGTTAAAAGATGATGAAATTGCAATATTTAATAAAAATCGAGGAATTTCAAATACTGAAAAAGAAAATTTAGTAATCGAAATTCAAAAATATAAAAATGAAATCTCAAAAATTAATCAATTAAAAAAAGAAGAATTAGATAAATTAAAACAAAATATAGGTACAATTCAAAAAGATTTAGATAATGAAAAAGAAAAAAATAAAAAATTTAATTTTGAAAAAAAAAATAATGACAATAAAATATCTTCTTTAACAAAATTATTAGATGAATCAAATAAAAAATTAAAAAATTCAAATATAGAATTTGAAAAAAATAAAGATAAAGAAAAAAAAAATTATGAAAATAAAATAAATGAATTAAACAAAGAAATTGAAAAAACTAAAAATATGTCAAATCAACAATTGAAAGATTTATCAATACAAAATGGAAAACTTGTTGAAGAATTAAAACAAAAAAATTTAAATGATAATGAAAATTATAAAAAACAAATTGAAAAACTTCAAAAAGAAATTTCTGAACTTAAAAAAAATAATAAAGAATTGTCATTAAATAATGAAAATAATAAAAAGAATAATGAATCAATTGACAAATTAAAAAAAGATTTTCAGAATATGAATTATAAAAATAAAGAAATCAATCAAAAATATGATGAATTACAAAAGAATTATAATAAATTAATAAAAGAAAAAGATGATATGAAAAAGAAATTAGAGGAAAAAATAAAAGAAATAAATAAAAAAAATGAAGAAGAAATAAAAAAATTTAAAGAAGAAAATATCAAAATTTTAAATAAAAATAATGAAATAATTAAAAATTTTGAAACATCTTCATCAATATCAAATGATTTAATTATCAAATTTAAAGGAATTATAGATGAAAATTCAAAAGAAATTAATACATTAAAAAAACAAATTGATTTATTAAACAAAGAAAAAGAAGTATTAAAATCTGAAAATTTAAATCAAAAGAATCATATAATCGAAATAAATGATAAATTAATTGAACTTGGAGATGCAAATAAAAAATATGAAAAAGAAATTAATAAATTAAATAATGATGTTGATTATATTCAGAAAGATAATGTTAATTTAACATCTGAATTAGATACAAAAACCAAAGAACTCATGAAAAACAATAATGAAATAATAAAATATAAAGATGATATAAATAAATTAACAAAAGAAATTGAAGATAATAAAAACAAAATAAAAACTTTAATAAAAACCAATGAAGAATCAATAAAAAAAAATGAAGGGGATACAAATAGTCTTAAAATTAATTATGAAACTATAAAAAAAGAAAATTTAAATATTAAAAAAGAAATAGAGAATATAAATAAAGAATATGAAAATATAAAAAAAGACAAATTAAATATTGAGAAACAAAAAGAAGAACTAAATAAAAATTATGAAATAATTAAAAATGATAAAAACAAATTGCAAAATGAAATTGATGAAATAAAAATAAAATTAAATGAACATATAAAAAATAGCAAAGAACAAGAAAAAGAATTTCAAAACAAAAATGAAGAAATTAATGTAATGAAAACTAATTTTATTTCACTTCAGAATAAATACGATGAATTAATTAAAGAAAAACTAAATATTGAAAATGATAATAAAAATTTAATTAAAGAAATCAATACTCTAAATGAAAATCTAAAATTAGAAAATAATAACAAAAATTATTTAGAAAAGACATTAAAGGATAAAGAAAAAGAAATAGAAAAACAAAATCAACAATTATTAAATGAAATAAAAATAAATTCAAATGAATATGAAAAAAAGATAATGGATTTAAATAAAGAAATAAATGAAAAAAAAGATGAAATAAACACTTATTTAAAGGAATTAGAAACAAATATTGAAATAATTACAAAAAATAAAGATGAAATAAATAATTTAAAAGAAACAATAAATCAATTAAAGAATGAAAATGAAGATATAATAAATAAAAATCAAGATAATGACGATAATATAATTACAATAAAAAAAGAATTAGATAATTTAAAACAGAATAATTCGAAATTAATAGAATTAAATAAAAAACTAGAAAAAGAAATTGAAGATTTAAACAAAGAAAATAATCAATTAGACGCAGAACAAATAAAAGTAAAAAATGAATTAATTTCAATAACAGAAAAATATAATAAATTAGAAAAAGAATATGATGACATAAATAATCAATATGAAGAATTAGATAAAAATTATGAAGAATTACAAACAAAAACTGATGAAGAAATAAATAAATTAAATCAAGAACTAACAAAATTAAAATCATCAAAAAAAGAAAAAGCGGAAAACGAAGAATTAGAAATTGAAAAATTAATAAAAGAAAAAGAAGATATATTATCTTTAAAAAACAAAGTTCAATCAAAAAATACTGATTTAAAAAATAGAATTCATGAATTAAATGAGGATTTGAGGAATAAAGAAGAAGAAATAGAAGATTTAAATAATAAATTAGATGAAGATGAAAAATTATTAGACCAATATGAATTAGATATTAATGAATTAAAAGAAAAAAATACAAAATTAACAAACCAATTAAAACACTTTGAAGAAAATGATAAAAATGATGAATTAAACAATTCTCGTTTAACAAAAAAAATTCAAAGATTAAATGCAAAAATAGAAGATTATCAAATAAAATTAAATGAAGCAGATGAACAATTAAAAATATCACATTCAGAATTACACAAATTAAGAAAAAAAAGTTTACAAAATACATTAAATACACCAACAAAAACAAATAATGAAGAAATAAAATTAAATCCAGATAATTATGAAATGGTAAAATGTGTTCATTATAATAAGAAATTTAAATGGATTTTATTTAAATTAAAAAAAGATGAAATTGACTTAACAAATAATAATAATTTAGATTATGATAATTTTATTTGGAAACCATTATTAACTAGAAGACAATATGAAGAATTTGGCCCAATTCCAAATAGTAATTCTTATGAATTACAAAAACAAATTGATAATTTACAATCATGTCAAACTGAATTAATTGATAAATTATCAAAGAAAGAAAATGATTATAATAGATTAAATTTAAATTTTGCTAAATTATTCAATAGAAAAAAAAGTGGAGAAAATAATCAAGATAGATTACTTGAAACAATTGATAAATTAAAAAAAGAAAATAAAACTTTACAAACTACAGTTCAAAATATTAAAAATACTGAAAATAATATAATTGGTATATCATTTATTGAAGATGATTTAACTAATTCTCAATTTATTGATGATTATAATTTTGAAGATGTATTAAATAATTTAGATAAAGCTGGAATATTTACTTATGGTAGTAAAAATACAGGAATAAAATTAACTCCTCAATTAAGAAGTACAATTGAAAGTTTATTTGGACAAATTTATGTTTCTCAAAATGTTAAAATGACTTTAGCTTCTATTTTTAAACAAATTGGTTTTTCTGATGAAGATATTTATCAATTATTAGGAAAAAATAGAGGTGTTATTAATATTCCTCTTAATAATAGTCAACAAATATAATAAAATAAATTTTTTTAGAATTCATTCTGTTATTTTTTAGTGTGAGGTTCTTATATTTATAATTATTAAACAATTAAATGAGAATTTTAATTTTATGAGCCATATATAAGTTAAAAATATAATTATTATATATAATGAATAAATAATAAAATTAATTAATTTATTTTAAAAAATTTAATTTTATTTTTAATAAAGATATTTTTAATTGATTGTTTTTTATATGATAACAAAATTTTTATTTTCTAAAATCTATATTTAATTTTTTTTATTTATTTGGGATTGAAAAAATAAATTTATAAAATTTATTAAATGATATATTAAGTAACTATTAAATCAAAAAAAATTGAAAAATTAAAGTTGTAATTAAATATAATTAAAAATTAGCATTAGTAAATGTCTTATTTTTACAACAATAAAAAAATAACAAAAAATAATGTTTATACATCAACTTTTATATTTAATAGTCCTTTAAATATTTTATGGGAAATTATAAAAGATCCAACATTAATTCAGGTTTTTAATAGAGTAAAAAATCCTTTAAATAATATTATTAATATTTCACAAAGTTTACAACTTTCATATGAAATTGGAATTAGTTTTAATAATTTTTTTGACCTCTCATCTCAGTTTTTATATAAGATTCATTATATTATTGAAACTGATTATTATTGTGAAATCATTTGGGATTGTACTTTAATTAATAATACTTTTAATTTACCATCAATTAGAAGTATATTTAGACTATTTTATAATAATAATAAAACGGCATTTATAAGTGAATATTATTTTCCAAAATATTATAATAAAAGATTTTTTTTAGAAGAAGAAAAAAAAAGACAAAAATATTATAATTCAATTGAAAAAGTAATAAAAAATGATGAATATTTAAAAAATTTTATTTTATCAATTACTATAAAAGGTGATTTTTATAAAGCTTATCGATTATTATATGATATTAAATTAATGACAAGTTTATATTCTGATATATTAAAATACAATAGTAATTTATTTGAAAAAAATAATGAATTAATAATAAAAATTAAAAATAAAAAATTTTATAATGGTAAAGATGTAATAGTAAAATATAAAGTAGGAGAATTAATAAAAAATGAAAATATTCCAAAAATATTATTTGAATTATTTATGAATTCAATGAATAGTAAAGGAAAAATTATAGTTTGTGTTGAAAAAAATAAATTAAATTCATTCAATTTATTTATTTTTGTTAATTTTTTTCAAATTTCAAATCCAATAGAAAATTATTTTTGGAAATCAATGACCAAAAAATTTTTATTAAAAATAAGGGAAATTTTTAAAAAAGTTTTAAATTAAGAATAAATGTATAAAATTAAGATTGTAACATATTATAATATTTTGAAGAAAATAAATTTAATTAATTACTATAACTGTGAAATTAATTAATATTCTTATAATTATCAGAAATATTTTTTTTAAGTTTTTTTCTTTCACCTAAATCAACTTTTATCTCAATAACTTTCTCTTGTTTTTCATGAGACAAAAATTTATTATCAATAAAACAAAGTGGAATTAAAGGAATTAAAACTAATAAATTATGATACCAAATCATATTAGTAAAATTTTTAAAATTATATTGAGTAATATTAAAAATAAGATTCATAAAAGAACCAAATAAAATTGAAAGTGCTCTTCCTAAATTGGCAGAACTTGAAAAAATACTATAAACACTTCCTTCATAATTTTTAGGAGAAATTACAAAAGCAAGTCCCATTAAAGGCATAATTCCTAATTGCTTTAAAGAAACATAAATTGCAATTCCACCAAAAATAAAAGGCCTTTTTAAATAATCTTTTTTTATACATAAATAATAAGTTGTTGAACCTAAAAATGAAAAAATAATACTTAATGTTATTAATTTTTTAGTTTGTAAATTTTTAAAGTAATTTTTATATGAAAATGATATTATTACTATTAAAAACATTATTATTAAGGTCATTTGGCCAAAATCTTTTTTTGTATATTTTTTAGAATCTAAATAATAAAATGCACTATCAAAAAATGAAGGAGTTGAAGCAAAAAATAATAAATAAAAAAGAGGTATAAGAACCTTTTTTTGTAAAATAAAAATTAATAAATTATAAAATGATACTTTTTTATTATCTATATTTTCTATATCATTATCAATATTATTAGTATTTTTAATATTTGTATTTTCATTATTATTTCCTATTGTATTATTTTCATTTTGAGGTAAAGAATCATAATTATGTTTAACTTTCACTTTTTTATATATTTCATTATTATTTTTTTTATCTTCATCAAATGTTTCAATGTAAATAACACCACCAATTATATTAAAACTAGAAAGAATTGCAGCAAAAATAAAAATAGTATTAATTTTAAAATATTGAATTACAATTCCTCTTAAAAAAGCAGAAATAAACATTCCAATATTTTTAACAATAATATAAGCACCATATTTATTAATTTTCTTTTTAGAATAATTACTTAATTGAATGACAATAGAATCAGTTAATATAATACAAAAACTAACACAACAATTAGAAATAAATAATAAAAAAGTAGCAAAAATTAAAGAAAAAGATGAATATTTCATAATTAACCAACAAAAAGTTTGTAAAAAACCACAAATTATAATATAATATTTTCTTCTATAACCACATAAAGGAAAAAAATCAGATAATAAACCAAAAAAAGGTTGAATAATTGAAGGAATATTTAATATTGAATTTATTATTGATGATTGAGTTGGACTTGCTTTTAAATTATCTTTTAAAAAATATGATATTGCTAAAGTTGAAAATGTACTTAATCCAACTGTTAATGCTAATATTATATATGCTAATTTATTTTGAAATAATTTTTTGGGTTTTATTGTTTTTTTTTCTATGTCATTTTCATTTTTTTCTTTGTTTGAATTTAGAGAATTTTCATTTTCAATTTCGTTTATATTTAACTCATCTGATTGGTTTTCTTTTTCATTTGATTCATTTTCATCTGTTGTATTTTGAATGTCTGTTGTTAAGTCTGGTTCTGGATTTTCTTTTATATCTGTTAAATCAAGTTCTTCTAATTTAAATTTTTTCATTTGTTTTAATTTTTTTTTTCTTGATTTAAATAAAAAATATTTATTCAATTATTAGTATATTCTTTTTTTTCTATTATTTTTTTTTTATAAAAAAATATTTTTTATTAATTCCGAGCTTTTATTTAGTTTTTTTATATTTTAATAATTAAATTAAGGCTATTAATAAATTATTTTTATATAAGAAATATTATTTAAATATAGTATAACTTTTTTCTTTTTTATATAGTATTGTTTTATTTTTTTTAATATAATTGATAATAAATATTTTTTTTATTTTTTTATATAATTGAAAAATATAATTTACAATATGAAAAAAGTAAATATTAAAAATTATGATGAGCATAAAAAAAATTTAGAAAAAATGATTTCTGAACAAAAAGAACAAATTATAATGTTGGAAAATGAATATAATGAAAGAATAAAACCAAATATAAAACATGATAATTTTTCACAAAAAATAAATAATGATTTAGCATTTTTTCAAAAGCAAAATATTCAATATGGAAATGAATTAAATTCGATTAAAAATGAAAATAATAATTTAAAAAAATTATTAGATGAAAAAGAAAAACTAATTTCAAAATTCCAAAAAGTAGTAGAAGAGGCAAAAATAAAAATGGAAATCTTATTATTTGAAAATAAAAAAATAATGAAAGAAAATGAAAAATTAAAAGAAGAAATTATTAAATATAAAACTGTGAAAAAACATCAAGAAAAAAATAATATTTTAAATGAAGTAAATAATTTAAAAAATGAATTATCTCAAATGGAAAGATATTTAATACCAAGAATCAATGATACTAATTCAAAAATTCAATATTTAAAAAAAAATAAACAAGATTTGGAAGGGAATTTAAAACAATCAATATCAACAAGAATATTAGATAATATAAATAATCAATTAAATGAAAATAATAATACTGATAAAATTCTAAGTAAATATAATAGTGAAAACAATTTAAATGATAATAAAAAAATTAATGAAAGTAATATAAGTAATAAACTTATTAATGAAAATAATTTAAATGAAATTAATATTAATGATAAAAGTTTAAATCAACTTAATAATTATAATCAAAATTTAAATGATATGAATGTTAATATTAATAATGAAAATTTAAATAATATTAATAATAAGAAAAATAATATAAATAATGAAAATATCATTAATGATATTTCAATTAATAAAAATGATAGTTATCAAAATTTAAATAATAAAACTTTAAATAATAAATATAATAGTGCTCAGAATATAAAGAAAATAAATATTAATGATAAAGAATTAAATAATATATATTCTATTGATAAAACTTTAAATAATAAATATAATAGTATGAAGAACCTAAATAATATGATTATTAATGACAACAATTTAAATAATATGTATAATTTAAATTCAAAAATGAATCAAAATATTATTGAACAAAATTTAAATGATAAAAATCCATTAAATTCAATTAAAATAAGAGAAAATAATATAATGAATATTCAAGAAAATTTACATTCAAATGATAAAAACATTCCAAAAAGAAAAAGAGATATTTTTATTGATACAATTGTTAAAAAAAATAATCATGGAAGAAATAATTTTAATAACTATGAAAATTTGCATTCAGATAATAATAGAAATAAAATGTTTTATCAGACATTTTCAAATGATCTTGTAGATAAAACTAAAATAAGTCCTCCTATTAAAATTCAAGATAAGAGAACCTACGAAATCTATAATAAAAATAAGTAAAAAAAAATATTTATTTAATAATATTTATTAAATTTTATTTAAAATAAAATAAATATT
>JAEEGK010004624.1_pt1 | contig 33659 bp, 21 predicted proteins | sample 8958771 | NCBI WGS metagenome assembly JAEEGK01 (sample SAMN16246547, study PRJNA631951) | gut metagenome | biome: gut microbiome; feature: rumen; material: SC-attached | host: Bos | place: Iran: Karaj | collected 2018-10 | reverse complement strand
GTTAAGGCTAAAGCCGATGAAGTAAAGCACGGCGAAGGTGCCTATCAGACTGACCACGATGGCGAGCGACGGGATGAACGTGCTCTTGAGGTCTTGCAGGAAGATATAGACGACAAGCACCACGAGGATAATGGCCTCGAGGAGCGTGCGCACGACATTGTGGATGCTGGCGTCGAGGAAGTCCTTCGTGCTCATCACGTCCACGAGTTCCATGCCCGGGGGCAACTCCTTCTTTATCTCGATGGCGGTCTTATCGATGAGTTTTATTATCTCGTTCGCGTTCGAGCCAGGCGTCTGGGCAATCATGCAGTTAGCGCCTGCGTGGCCGTTTGTGCTGTTCTGGAAGGTGTAGTTCTGTATGCCGAGCTCCACGCGAGCTACGTCTTTGAGCCTCAGCACGCTGCCGTCGGGAAGCGACTTCACTACCATGTTCTCGTAGTTTCGCTCTTCTTCGTAGCGACCTCTGTACTTCAAGACGTACTGGAAGGTATTGTCGGCGTCGGCGCCCAGCGTGCCTGTCGGGGCCTCGATGTTCTGCTCGGCAAGCACATTATCTATGTCGGAAGGCATGAGACCATACGAAGCCATCTTGAGCGGGTCGAGCCAGATGCGCATACTATAGCTTGCGCCCCAGACATTCACCTCGCCCACGCCGGGCACTCTGGAGAGGCGCGGCTCGATGTTTATCTTCATGTAGTTGGTCAGGAAGTCTGTGTCGTAGGCATCCGTCGGGCTATAAAGCGAGAGGCTCTTGATGTTGCTCGTCTGACGCTTACGCACCGTCACACCGCTCCTGGTGACGTCCGCCGGCAGTTGCCCCTGCGTAGAAGCCACGCGGTTCTGCACATTGACCATCGCCATATCAGCATCCGTGCCCTGCTTGAAGAAGATGCTGATGTTGCCGGAACCTGTGTTGGAGGCCGAGGAGGTCATATACATCATGTTCTCCACGCCGTTGAGACTCTCTTCGAGAGGAATGATGACGCTCTTCTGGACGGTCTCCGCGTTCGCACCAGTATAGTTGGCACGCACGCTGACCGTCGGCGGAGCAATCTCCGGGAACTGCTCGATGGGCAGGTTCAAAAGCCCAATCAGCCCCAGCACCACAATGAAGACTGAGATTACGCCCGACAATATCGGCCTATCTATAAAGATTTTAGGACTCATACTTATAAATGAAGAATGAAGAATGAAGAATGAAGAGTGAAGAATTTGCTTCCGCATTTGCTAACACTCGGTTTCTCCCTTATTATTGTTCTTTTTTACTGTTTTTATTGATGTAACCAACAATGCAATGAGTTCGCTGCAATCTGAGGTCATGCTCTCAAACTCCGTTTCTGACAGGATGTCTATGTCATGTAAAAGATTCAACCAATTCATGGTTTCATTGGCCTCTTTAAGAGCAACATGAAGTTTCGATGCGAAATCTGCAGGGCTTTGAGCGAATTCCGACTCATGAACATTGGCGGAGATAGAAGTCCCTGAGCGTAGAACCTGCTTATAAATAGACATCAACCTCCAGTCATTTCCTGAGAAATGCATAAACATCTTTGTTATCCTCACGGCAAAAGCATAACTTTTAATGTGTAATACTGAACCTTCTCTTCTGTAATTAATCATAGCAAGGCAGCTTTTTCATTGAAGATTGAATTGGATAATAAATATTGAAGATTGAATATTGAAAATTGAGGGCGGTAGCAAATTCTTCATTCTTCACTCTTCATTCTTCATTAACTACTGCGCCTTCGCGCAGTAGTCCGGCGCCTTCTGCGATGATGGTGTCGCCCTCTTTCAGGCCGCTTTCCACGATGTAGGTCTTGCCGTCGTCGAGCGGAGCGACCTCGATTTCCGTCTGACGCGTCTTGCCATCGACGACGCTATACACAAAGACCTTGTTCTGCAACTCGAAGGTCGCGGTCTGCGGAATCACGATGACTCCCGCTCTGACGGTAGAGACGACGACCGTTCCTGTGCCCCCATTTCGCAAAAGATGCTGGGGATTCGGGAAGACGGCACGCAGCGAAACGGCTCCCGTGCTGGCATCGACGATGCCGCTCACAGCATCTACCCTACCCTTCTGGCCGTATTCCTGGCCGTTCGAGAGCAGGAGCGAGACATCGGGCATCTCGTTCATGAAGCGCTCGAGGCTGCCGTACTTCATCGAGAGGTCGGTCACTTCGCGCTCGCTCAGGCTGAAATAGACCCACATCTCGCTGTCGTCGCAAACCGATATCAAAGGCTCCGCGATGTTGCTGCTCACGAGTGCTCCGACGTGATAAGGTATCATGCCGGCCACGCCGCTGAGCGGACTCTTCACTATTGTATAGCTAAGACTGTTGCGGGCATTCGTCACGCCGGCCTGCGCTTGCGCCACTTGTGCCTGAGCCGACAGGAGTGCCTGCTGAGCGGTCTGCAGTTCGAAGTCGCTGATGACCTGCTGGTCGCGCAATTGTTTCTTGCTGTCGTAGTTGAGCTGTGCCGTCGCCTCTGCCGCTTTGGCCGATTTGAGCGAGGCCTCGGCCGTGTTGAGTGCTGCTTGATAAGGCACTTGGTCAATGATGAAGAGCGCTTGTCCCTTCTGTACCTTCTGCCCTTCCGCGGTCAGTATCTTGGTGATGAGACCGCTCACCTGCGGCCTGATCTCCACAATCTCCTTGCCTTTCATGGTGGCGCTATACTGCGTCTTGACCGTCTGGCTGGAGCATTCCACCTTCATCGTCTTGTAAACCTGAGCCGCTTTCTCTTCCTTCTTCTCCTTGCAGGAAGCAAGCACGACAAGCCCCAACACGAGGCACAACACAATCTTCCTTACCATAGCGTAATACATAAAACTTGCCGACAAAATTACGAATAAGTTGAGAAAATACAAAAGAAATGCTACAATTTTTATCCTTGCACGCAAAAGTAGCCCGACAGAGTCGAGGCGAAGGACACATCGGCTGCTTATGCGAGGCGATAACGCGTTTGAGCGCCCTTGCCTTCGCGAACGAGGCGGCCTTCGCGAACGAGCCGCTTCAGGAGATTCGTCACGCGACCTCGAGTCAGGGTCTGTTCGAAAACGACGGACACATCCTTATGAGTTATGTGGGTTTTGTCGGCAAAGAGCTCGGCGAGGCGTGCCTCCACCTCCGGCTCCTCTGCATTGAACTTCCATCCATACGGCACCTGATCGACCTCGAAGCCACGCACCTCGGACAGCAATTTACGGTCGGGACGGAACAGGATGCTATCCACGCGGACATCCTTGCCGTGATAGTTGCCGTCCTTCTCCTCGATGCTGCCCTTCAAGGAAAGGCGGAAAGTGCCGATTTCGGGCAGCGTGACGGCATTGCCCTTCACGAATTCATGCAACATCACCCGTTGCAAAGTGCTCAAGGCGGCCATCAGCTCGGACTTCGGCAACAGGGAAGGCAACCTGGCGCTACTGCTTTGGAACTCAATGGCATCCGTCGTCTGCGGACTGTCCAACAAGACGCGAAGGCTCTCCAAATCGGTCGTTTCACTCACATTCTCCTGCTGTCCTTCCGTAGGAAGAACGCCACGTTTGGCAATTGAAAATCGTATTGACATAATCGTATCGTTTTGTTTTGCTCCACAAAAGTAGCAAAAATCCCCCATTCCACCAAGAGTTTTGCCAAAAAAGTTCAGTTAAGTTGTTTGCATATACATGTAGATGCAATTGCATGTACATGTAGATGCGATTGCACATACATGTATATGCAACAGACTTCACCTGCCAAGTCGAGTAAAAGGGCCAGGGGCCTTCAGTTCCAAAAGATGTTAAAAGAGGAGACCCGACGAGCGGAAATGTCGGATTTTATTCGTACCTTTGCCGGCGGAAGGACGAATAAAAGTGTAAATTTTCTGGAGTTATAAAATGGAGTTAAATAGGAAGTTATGCGCTACGCGCAGGGAGATAAGCCAACAAGTTGGCTGGACGATAGTCTTGGATGCTGTTTGACTATAAGGTATTGTCCTTTTATAACTTCCACAAGCGCAGCGAGTTTACTTCCTTTTTTACTTCCATTTTAACTTCCAAACGTCAGTAAAAATGATTAAACCCATGATGATGCTGTTGTTTCTGCTGCTGCCGTTGCTGGCCCTCGCGTATGTCAGCTGGCATGTCTGGCTGTTACTCCCCCTAAAGGGGGTTGTGGGGTCTCTCATTATCTTGTTGATGGTGAGCGCGTTCGCCATGCTCTTCGCCAGCATTTTCCGTGCGACGGACCGCCTGCCGATGCCCGTGGCGACGGCGGTTTACGAGGTGGGAACGTCGAGCATCATCGTCTTGCTCTACCTCTTCATGCTCTTTGTTGTGCTTGATTTAGGGCGACTCCTGCATCTGCTGCCTGCCGCGTGGCTGCGCGACAACTGGTGGACCGCCGGCTGCATCGTGCTCTTCCTCTTCGGGCTCTTCGTTTACGGCAACATCCACTACCGCCACAAGTATCGGCAGGAAATGACGATTCGCTCCACGAAGGTAGAGAAGCCCGCCAAGTTGGTGTTGATGAGCGACTTGCATCTCGGCTATCACAACCAAAGGAAGGAGTTTGCGCGATGGGTTGACCTTATCAATAATGAGCATCCCGACCTGATTCTCATAGCCGGGGACATCATCGACGGCAGCATGCGACCACTTCGCGACGAGCGGATGCACGAGGAGTTCCGGCGACTCCAAGCGCCCGTCTTTGCCTGTCTGGGCAATCACGAATACTTCAGCGGCGAGCCTGAGGCACAAAGGTTCTACGGCGACGCCGATATCTGCCTGCTGCAGGACAAGACGACGCAGCTGGGCGACCTCTGCATTTTGGGGCGCGACGACCGAATGAATCGCCGCCGTCGTCTGCTCAAGGACCTCGTAGCCTCGGCCGACAAGACTAAATATCTCGTCCTGCTCGACCACCAGCCCTACCACTTGGAACAAGCCGAACGCGAGGGCATCGACTTCCAATTCAGCGGCCACACCCATCATGGGCAGGTCTGGCCTATCTCGTGGATAACCGACGCGATGTATGAATGCGCCTTCGGCACCTACCAGCGCGGCTCGACACACTACTACATCAGCAGCGGCCTCGGCATCTGGGGCGGCAAGTTCCGCATCGGCACCCGCTCGGAATACCTCGTCCTAACCATCGAGCCCATACACTAAAATACCAAATATGAGAAACACATTGACCATCCTTCTGCTCTCGCTCGGCATGACAACGCACGCAGAAGGAGTTAACACCATCGCCGCCGAGAAGGAAGCAGAACGGGTGGAATACAACCCGATGCTCTTCGGAGGATTCATCGAACACTTCGACACACAAATCTACGGCGGCATCTTCGACCCGGGCAACCCGCTCTCGGACGAGGACGGCTTCCGCACCGACGTCATCGAAGCCCTGAAAGAAATCAAGATGCCCATCGTACGCTGGCCCGGCGGATGCTTCGTCTCCACCTACCACTGGCTGGAAGGTGTGGGACCGGACAGGCAACCTGTTTACGACAAGACGTGGCAGGTGGAGGACCCCAACACGTTCGGAACCGATGAATACATCAAGTGGTGCCGCAAAGTGGGCTGCGAACCCTACATCTGCACCAATGCCGGTACGGGCACACCCGAGGAGATGAGCGACTGGATGGAGTATTGCAACCTCAACGTCGGCAAGTGGGCTAAGCTCCGCAAGCAGAACGGACACAGCGAACCATACAACGTAAGATACTGGAGCGTCGGCAATGAGAACTGGGGACGCCACGAACTGGGAGCACGCACCGTGCAGGAATGGGGCCCGATGGTCAGGGAGAGTGCCAAGCTGATGCGCTCCGTCACACGCGACGCAAGACTATTCGCAGCCGCCACAAGCAATAAGGGATGGAGCCTGCCGCTGCTCAAGGAAGCCGGATGGACGCTCGACTACATCAGCATACACGGCTATTGGGACCCCCTCTTCCACGTCAACAACCCCGCCTCCTATATCGACTGCATGATGAAGACCGACGCTCCGGAACACGACATCGTGCGCACCATCGGCATCCTCGACGAGGCAGGATTCGGCAAGGGGAAGATTAAAATCGCCTACGACGAGTGGAACCTCCGCAACTGGCACCATCCTTGGCACGGCGACTTCCGCAGGGGCTTCGACCTTGAGGCACGCCGCAAGAACGACATCGCCGCAACGTACACAATGGCGGACGCTTGCTTCTCGGCCTGCTTCCTCAACGCTTGCCTCCGTCACTCCGACATTGTGGACATCGCCTGCTTCTCGCCCATCGTCAACACACGCGGCCCCATCTTCGTGGATAAAGAGGGTATCACACGCCGCACTACTTTCTATACCCTGCTTCTCTACACCAACCACCTCGAGAAGTACTATGTGCCGACGGTCGAAGAGTTCGCTCCGCTTGTCCACAATGACAAGCAGACGGCCGTACTCGATGCTGTTCTGACTGCCAACGCCGAAGGCAGCCGCTACGTCCTTGCCGTTGTGAACAAGGATCCGCAGAACGCCATCAGCCTCCACATCGACTTCGCCTCCATGAACAAGAAAGAGCCGCGCCAGTTGAAGAGCCATGTCCTCTCCGGTCGCTCAGCCGACGACTACAACGACCGCGGCGACGAACATGTCCGCCCCGAAGTGCAGACCTTCCGCGTCCGAAAGTCAGCTGTTCAGATACCTGCCCACTCTATCACCTTCCTCACCATAGAGTAGAAAAGACTAACACAAGATATAAGAAAGGGAGCATGTCCGCTTGTTTGGACATGCTCCCCCGTTTTTGTTATGAGCCTGTTATCCTTGCCATTTGTCTTGCTTTTGTCTGTTCTTGTTCTGCGCATTACTTTTCATGCTCTGGAGTTCTTCGGGGGCGGGGCGTGCCTTGTGGGCACGCTGTTCCTCCCCGCCCTCGAGGCACTCCGTGCATGAAAAGTATTTGGTTTCGGCTCCTGCCTTGTTTTGTTTGGCCGAGGGACTATTCCTGAACACGGACGGGGCGGACGCTTCGACCGTCGCTGCGGTCAAAGTCGTTCCAGCTGATGTAGGCCGAGTTGAAGAACAGGAAGTACGCGGTGCTGATGCCGTCCGTGCCGAGCGAACGCGACCAGTAGTGGCTGCGGCTGCCTGCGCGGTCGAGACTCGTGTCGTTGCAGTAGCCCGCAGCGGGCAGGAAAATGGAGTTCCCGTTGCTATTGCTCGTTATCTTCCTGCCGTTGATGCCGTTCTGTGTCGTCCAAGTCGTTGTGGTGTAGCTGCTGTTGTACAGCTCAATTATCTGACTGAAGCTCGGCATTCGCCAGTTGCTGCCCCAGTTCACGGCGGCTGCATCGTCCTCGGGGTCGAGCTCCTTCTTGCCGTCCGTGAAGCCGTTGTAGCCATAGTCGCTTTGGGCGCAGTACTTAGTCATTGTATCGTTCGAGCCTTTGCAGTACTTGTATGTGCTCCAGCTATAGTTATCCTTTGGCTCTATCTCGCCCCAGGCGAAGTAGTCGCCATATTCTTCGGGACTGCTGGCACCCACGTTGCACGTCGCCCACAGCGTACCGCTCGGCAAACCGAGGTCAACCCACTCGTGCTCCTCGGCCTCTACAAACGCAACCTCCTTTACTTGCGAAATACTGTAAGCTACTTTGCTGTTGTCGTTCAGCGTGACAATCATCTTCTGTGCCATCGCCGTCTGCACGCCTGCCACCAATAGCAGCAAGGCTTCCAAAACGCTTTTCACCTTCATGCTATACATTATTATATATTATGTGTTCTCAGATGCAAAGGTACACTTTTTCTCCTTACCCACCAAACAATCTTGCTCTTTTCTACAAAAAAACCGCAGGGCTTTCGCCTTGCGGTTTCTTATTGGACCCCCCGACCCCCTTTAGGGGGAGGAGGGATGGGGAGAGGCTTAGTATATTCCGTCTGGGTAATCGAGCAGCGTCTTGCGGTTGGCAAGGGTGCGGTCGTAGTCCTCGCGGTTGGTCACGACAATCTTGTCGAACTCGCGAAGGCCAGTACCGGCGGGGATGAGGTGACCGCAGATAACGTTCTCCTTCATGCCCTCCAGGTAGTCGGTCTTGCCGTTGATGGCAGCTTCGTTGAGCACCTTGGTCGTCTCCTGGAAGGAGGCAGCCGAGATGAAGCTGCTGGTCTGCAATGCTGCGCGGGTGATACCCTGCAGGATCTGCTTCGAAGTAGCAGGACGAGCGTCGCGAACCTGGACAATCTTCTTGTCCTGACGCTTCAGGTACGAGTTCTCGTCGCGCAGACGACGTGCCGTTACAATCTGTCCGTTCTGCATGTTCTCGCTGTCGCCTGCATCGACAACAACCTTCTTGCCCCAGATGTTGTCGTTCTCCTCATTGAACTCGAGCTTATCGACAATCTGCTGAGAGAGGAAGCGTGTGTCGCCGGCGTCGTCGATCTGCACCTTGCGCATCATTTGACGAACGATGACCTCGAAGTGCTTGTCGTTGATCTTCACGCCCTGCAGACGGTAAACATCCTGTATCTCGTTGACGATGTATTCCTGAACAGCCGTCGGGCCCTTGATGGCCAGAATGTCGGCAGGCGTGATGGCACCGTCGGAAAGCGGTGTGCCGGCACGAACGTAGTCGTTCTCCTGTACCAGGATCTGGCGGTTAGCAGGGATGAGGTACTTCTTGATGGCCTCTTCGCCGCCCAGACGAGGAGTGATGATGACCTCGCGGTTGCCGCGCTTCAGCTTGCCCATCGTCACCTCACCATCGATTTCGGCAACAGTTGCGGGGTTGCTCGGGTTACGAGCCTCGAAGAGCTCAGTTACGCGAGGCAGACCACCGGTGATATCACCGCCACCACCGATGACACGAGGTATCTTGACGAGTACGTCACCTGCCTTCACTTCCTGACCGTCCTCGATGGCAATGTGACCACCGATGGGCAGGTTGTAATGGCGCAGAATGTCGCCATTCTCGTCGAGAATATGAACGGTGGGAACACGCATTCTGTCGTGCGACTCGATGACGATGAGTTCCTGCAAGCCTGTCTGTTCGTCGGTCTCGACCTTATAGTTGACACCTTCGATGACGTCCTCGAACTTCACCTTACCGGCCATTTCCGTCACAACAACTGAGTTGAAGGGATCCCACTTGGCAACTATCTCGTCCTTCTTGACCATCTCGCCGTCACCCTTGTACAGCGTGCTGCCGTAAGGCACATTGGCAGAGAGCAGGATGATGCCTGTGGTAGGATCGACGAAGCGAACTTCGGTCAGACGACCAACCACAACCTTTGCAGGTGTGCCTGTCTCGTCCTCTATATCAACAGTACGAAGTTCCTCGAACTCGAGGCGAGCGTCGTACTTGGCCTTGATGCGGGCATTGGCGGCTGCATTACCAGCCACACCACCGGCGTGGAAGGTTCGCAGTGTCAACTGCGTACCAGGCTCACCGATGGACTGTGCTGCGATGACGCCCACTGCCTCGCCCTTCTGCACCATACGACTGGTGGCAAGGTTGCGGCCGTAGCACTTCATGCAGACGCCCTTCTTGCTTTCGCAAGTGAGCACCGAACGAATCTCGACTCTCTCGATCGGGCTGTCCTCAATCTCCTGTGCCTTGGCTTCGGTAATCTCGTCGCCAGAAGCGCAGATGAGCTTGCCTGTGAGCGGATGGATGATATCATGGACAGAGACACGGCCGAGGATACGGTCGTAGAGGCTGCTGATGACTTCATCGCCGTTCTTCAAGGCAGAACATTCCAGGCCACGCAGGGTGCCGCAGTCCTCCTCGTTGATGATGACGTCGTGGCTGACATCGACAAGACGACGGGTCAGGTAACCGGCATCGGCTGTCTTCAAGGCGGTATCGGCCAGACCCTTACGGGCACCGTGAGTAGAGATGAAGTACTCGAGCACGCTCATGCCTTCCTTAAAGTTAGAGAGGATGGGGTTCTCGATGGTGTCGGGCTCAGCACCTGCCTTCTGAGGCTTTGCCATAAGGCCACGCATGCCGGAGAGCTGGCTGATCTGACCGGCACTACCACGAGCACCCGAGTCAAGCATCATGTACACAGCGTTGAAGCCCTGGTCGGCCTCCTTCATCGTCTTCAACAGAGCCTTCGAGAGGTCGTTGTTGACGTGAGTCCAGATATCGATGACCTGATTGTGGCGCTCCTTGTCGGTGATGAAGCCCATGCCATACTCACCGCTGATGCGCTCAACCTCGGCGTTACCCTTGCGGATGAGCTCTTCCTTCTCTTCGGGGATGATGATGTCGCCGAGGTTGAAGGACAAGCCGCCTTCATATGCAAGGCGGTAACCGAGGTTCTTGATGCCGTCGAGGAACTCGCAAGCACGAGCCACACCTACAGTCTTGATGACGTCGGTGATGATGCCGCGCAGGGTCTTCTTCGAGATGACATCGTTGAAGAAGCCCACCTCTTCAGGAATAATCTCGTTGGCAATGACACGACCTACGGAGGTCTCTACCATGCGCTTGCCGAGTGTACCGTCCTCGAGCTTGTCGTTCACCATCACAAAGACGGGAGCATGCACATCGACACGCTTCTCGTTGTATGCAATGATGGCCTCTTCGGGACCATAGAACTTCAGGCCAGCGCCCTTTGCACCGGGACGAAGCTTGGTGATATAGTACAGACCGAGCACCATGTCCTGTGAAGGAACGGTGATAGGTGTGCCGTTGGCAGGATTCAGGATGTTATGGGACTGGAGCATCAGAATCTGAGCCTCGAGGATTGCCTCGTTGCTCAAAGGCAGATGCACAGCCATCTGGTCGCCGTCGAAGTCGGCATTGAACGCCGTACATGCAAGGGGGTGCAGCTGGATTGCCTTGCCCTCGATCATCTTGGGCTGGAAGGCCTGGATGCCGAGGCGGTGCAGTGTCGGGGCACGGTTCAACAGAACGGGATGTCCCTTCATGACGAACTCGAGGATGTCCCAGATGATGGGGTCCTTGCGGTCAACAATCTTCTTGGCGCTCTTCACGGTCTTCACGATGCCGCGCTCGATGAGCTTGCGGATGATGAAGGGCTTGTAGAGCTCTGCTGCCATGAGTTTGGGGATACCGCACTCGCCCATCTTCAGCTCGGGACCGACCACGATGACCGAACGAGCCGAGTAGTCGACACGCTTACCCAGCAAGTTCTGACGGAAGCGGCCCTGCTTACCCTTAAGCGAGTCGCTCAATGACTTGAGGGGACGGTTGCTTTCTGTCTTGACTGCGCTGCTCTTGCGGCTGTTGTCGAAGAGGCTGTCCACAGCTTCCTGAAGCATGCGCTTCTCGTTGCGAAGGATGACTTCGGGAGCCTTGATCTCGATGAGTCTCTTGAGTCGGTTGTTACGAATGATGACGCGACGATAGAGGTCGTTGAGGTCGCTCGTTGCAAAGCGGCCGCCGTCGAGGGGCACCAGGGGACGAAGCTCGGGCGGGATGACTGGCAAAGTGCGCATAATCATCCATTCAGGCCTGTTCACCTTAGAGCTCAGGCGGAAGCTCTCCACAACCTGCAGACGCTTCAAGACGTCGTTCTTGTGCTGCTGAGCATTCTCCTTGCTGGCCTCATCACGAAGCTGGTTGGAGAGGGAATCGAGGTCGAGCTCGCAAAGCAAGTCGTAGATTGCCTCAGCACCCATCTTGGCAATGAACTTATTGGGATCCTTGTCGTCCAGGAACTCGTTGCCTTGAGGCAGACGGTCCATGATGGCCTCGTACTCTTCCTCGGAGAGCAGGTCGAGCTTCTGAACAGGTATTTCCTTGTTCTTAGCCATCACACCAGGCTGAAGCACGATGTAGCGCTCGTAGTAGATGACGGCATCGAGCTTCTTGGTGGGAATGCCAAGCAGATAACCTATCTTGTTGGGCAGAGAACGGAAATACCAGATGTGAGCCACAGGCACAACGAGCTGGATGTGGCCGCTGCGTTCGCGGCGCACCTTCTTCTCCGTAATCTCCACGCCGCAACGGTCGCAGACGTTACCCTTGTAACGAATACGCTTGTACTTGCCGCAGTGGCACTCATAGTCCTTCGTAGGACCGAAGATGCGTTCGCAGAAGAGACCGTCACGCTCGGGCTTGTAGGTTCGGTAGTTGATGGTTTCGGGCTTGAGCACTTCGCCATAAGAGTTTGCGAGAATCTCTTCGGGAGATGCCAGTCCGATGGTTATCTTGGTAAAGTTCGTCTTTACCTTATTTTCTTTCTTAAAAGCCATGTTTATCCTTTCTAAAAAAGCGATTCATTTATTCCAAACTTACACGCAATCCCAGACCGCGCAGCTCGTGGAGCAGCACGTTGAGAGATTCGGGAATGCCCGGCGTGGGCATGTGGTCACCCTTGACGATGGCTTCGTAAGCCTTGCTGCGACCTACGACGTCATCACTCTTGATGGTGAGGATCTCCTGCAATACATGTGAAGCACCGAAGGCTTCGATAGCCCAAACCTCCATCTCACCGAAACGCTGACCGCCAAACTGTGCTTTTCCGCCGAGAGGCTGCTGAGTGATGAGTGAGTACGGGCCGATACTACGAGCGTGCATCTTGTCTTCAACCATGTGGCCGAGCTTGAGCATGTAGGAAACACCTACAGTTGCCAGCTGGTCGAAGGGCTCTCCGGTAGCGCCGTCGTAGAGCTGTGTGGAGCAGTAGCGAGGCAGACCTGCCTTGTCTGTCCATTCACAGAGGTCATCGAGAGATGCACCGTCGAAGATGGGCGTTGCAAACTTGACGCCAAGCTTCTGGCCTGCTGCGCCAAGCACGGTCTCGAAGATCTGTCCGATGTTCATACGAGAAGGCACGCCAAGCGGGTTGAGCACTACATCGACAGGTGTACCGTCGGCCAAGAATGGCATGTCTTCCTGACGTACCACCTTGCTGACAATACCCTTGTTACCGTGACGGCCGGCCATCTTATCGCCGACACCAATCTTACGCTTCTTGGCAATGTAAACCTTTGCCAGCTGGATGATGCCGTTGGGCAGCTCGTCGCCGAGGCTGATGGCGAACTTCTTGCGCTTCATCTCGGTCTCAAGCAGCTTGTACTTCTTGAGATAGTTGATGATGAGCTTGCCGATGAGTTCGTTGACATGAGTATCGTTGGTCCAGCCTCTGAGCTGTACGGTAGTGTAGTCAATGCTATTGAGGACATTGGCAGTGATGGCACTATTCTTTGAGATAAGCACTACACCTACATTGTCCACAACGCCTTGACTCTTCTTGCCTTTGGTGAGTTCAAGGAGCTTGTCGATGAGGATAGCCTTCAGGTCTTCCACCTTACTGTTGAACTCTTCGTCGATGGCAGCCAGACGGGGCTTGTCCTGCAGCTTCACCTTGCCTGTCTTAGAGGCCTTGGTGAAGAGCTTCTTGTCGATGACTACGCCATTGAGAGAGGGGCTTGCCTTGAGGGAAGCGTCCTTCACATCGCCAGCCTTGTCGCCAAAGATGGCACGAAGCAGTTTCTCTTCAGGACTGGGGTCGCTCTCGCCCTTAGGCGTAATCTTGCCAATCATGATGTCGCCAGGAGCAACACGAGCACCGATACGGATGATACCATTCTCGTCGAGATCCTTGGTTGCCTCTTCGCTGACATTGGGAATGTCGGCGGTGAGTTCCTCCATGCCGCGCTTTGTCTCACGAACCTCGAGGGAGAACTCCTCGACGTGAACACTCGTGAGGATATCCTCGCGAACGACGCGTTCGTTGAGCACGATGGCATCCTCGTAGTTGTAACCCTTCCAAGGCATGTAAGCCACGAGCAGGTTCTTGCCGAGTGCCAATTCGCCGTCCTCTGTAGAGTAGCCTTCTGTCAGTATCTGACCCTTCACAACCTTGTCGCCCTTGTTGCAAATAGGACGCAGGTCGATGGTCATGTTCTGGTTCGTACGGCGGAACTTAGGAATGCGATATTCCTTCAGAGCGGGTTCGAAGCTAACGAACTCCTCGTCCTCCGTACGGTCATAAAGTATACGGATGGTGGTGGCGTCAACATATTCTACTACGCCATCGCCTTCTGCTGTAATCATAGTGCGAGAATCCACGCAGACCTGACGCTCGATGCCTGTGCCGACGATAGGAGCCTCGGTGCGCATCAAGGGCACTGCCTGGCGCATCATGTTCGAGCCCATCAATGCACGGTGAGCATCGTCGTGCTCCAGGAAAGGAATGAGGGCTGCAGCGATTGAGGCAATCTGCTGAGGAGCGACATCCATGAGGTTGACCTCGGAGGGAGGAACGACTGGATAGTCATCGTCCTGACGGCACTTAACCTTCGTGCGGATGAAGGTACCGTCGTCGTTGAGAGGTGCGTTGCCCTGACCGATGATGAGACCCTTCTCTTCTTCGGCCGTCATATAGCGAACGCCTTCCGGTGAGAGGTCAACCTTCGCGTTCTCAACCTTACGGTATGGTGTCTCGATGAAGCCCAGGTCGTTTATCTTGGCATAGACGCAAAGAGATGATATCAGACCGATGTTGGGACCTTCGGGAGACTCGATGGGGCAGAGGCGTCCGTAGTGGGTATAGTGTACGTCACGGACCTCGAAACCGGCACGTTCACGAGAAAGACCGCCGGGGCCGAGGGCAGAAAGACGACGCTTGTGAGTGACCTCTGCCAAGGGGTTTGTCTGATCCATGAACTGGCTCAGCGCGTTTGTGCCGAAGAAGCTGTTGATGACGCCGCCCAGGCTCTTGCTTGTCAGCAGGTCGGTAGGCGTGAACACCTCGTTGTCGCGGACATTCATACGTTCGCGGATGGTGCGGATCATACGAGCCAGGCCGATGGCAAACTGGTTGGCCAGCTGCTCGCCTACGGTGCGGACGCGGCGGTTGCTCAGGTGGTCGATATCGTCCACGCTGGCCTTTGAGTTGACGAGCTCAATGAGGTACTTGATAATCTCGATGATGTCCTCCTTCGTCAGCACACGCACACTCGGGTCTGTATCCAGTCCAAGCTTGTGGTTGATACGGTAGCGGCCCACATCTCCCAAGTCATAACGCTTCTCGCTGAAGAAGAGGTTGAGGATGACTTCCTTGGCGCTGGCATCGTCCACGGGGTCTGCATTACGCAGCTGGCGGTAGATGTAGCTGATGGCCTCCTTCTCGCTGTTGGTGGCATCCTTCTGGAATGTATTGAAGATGATGCTGTAGTCGGAAGACTGTGCGTCTTCCTTGTGCACGAGGATGGAAGGCACATTGCTGGCCATGATCTGCTCGATGGCATCTTCGTCGAGCACGCTCTCGCGTTCGAGGATGATCTCGTTACGCTCGATAGATACCACTTCGCCCGTATCCTCGTCCACGAAGTCCTCGATCCAGCTCTTCAGCACGCGTGCGGCGAGTTTCTGGCCGAGATGCTTCTTCAGGTTCTCGCGAGTGGCCTGAACCTCCTCTGCCAAGTTGAAAATCTGCAGGATGTCCTTATCGTTCTCAAAGCCGATGGCACGAAGCAGCGTCGTAACAGGCAGCTTCTTCTTACGGTCGATGTACGCGTACATTACATTATTGATGTCCGTAGCGAACTCAATCCAGCTGCCCTTGAAAGGAATGATACGGGCAGAGTAGAGCAGAGAGCCATTGGCATGCACACTGCTGCCGAAGAAGACACCGGGTGAGCGGTGCAACTGTGAAACCACGACGCGCTCGGCACCGTTGATGATAAAGGTACCGTTGTCGGTCATGTAGGGGATGAAGCCCAGGAACACATCCTGAACCACTGTGTCGAAGTCTTCATGATCGGGGTCGTCGCAGCTCAGCTTCAGCTTTGCCTTCAAGGGCACGCTGTAAGTGAGGTCGCGCTCCAGACACTCCTCGATAGTGGAGCGGGGAGGGTCGATGAAATAGTCGAGAAACTCCAGATTAAAGTTGTTGCGAGTGTCATTAATCGGGAAGTTCTCAGAGAAGACTTTGTACAAACCATCGTTCTTCCTCTGTTCGGGAGGAGTGTCGAGTTGGAGGAAGTCCTTGAACGACTTCAACTGCACTTCCAGAAAGTCGGGGTAAGCCAGCGGACTTTTGACGGAAGCGAAATTTACTCTCTGATTCTTTTTATTAGCCATCTAAACCTTGTTTGTATTGTGTTCTCGTGAAAGATTTTTGATTGTCCACGGGAGTGTTAAAAACGCCGCACGCGGAATTGCCCAACGCCGCACGCGGAAATGGTCATCGCCGCACGCGGGGATTGCCAACGCCGCACGCGGCGTTTGGCGGCCCCTCTGAAGGGGGTTCTGTCGGGACAATTTGTCATACAGTTTATAGACACAAAAAGGCAAAGAACCCTCTACCAGAGGATCCTTTACCATAAGTCCCTTTTTAGGGGGAGAAGTATTACTTCAGTTCAACCTCAGCGCCAGCTTCCTCGAGGGTCTTCTTGAGAGCCTCAGCGTCAGCCTTAGGCATGCCTTCCTTCAGCACGCTGGGAGCGCCGTCAACCATTTCCTTTGCTTCCTTCAGGCCGAGACCGCAAGCTTCCTTGACAGCCTTGACAACCTGCAGCTTAGCAGCACCTGCACTCTTGAGGACAACGTCGAAGTCGGTCTTTTCCTCAGCAGCAGCGCCAGCACCTTCACCACCGGCAGCAACTACAACAGCAGCAGCAGCGGGCTCGATGCCATAAGTTTCCTTAAGTTCGTTCTTAAGATCGATTACTTCTTGTACTGTGAGCGCTACGAGCTCAGCAGCAATAGCCTTAATATCAGCCATTTCTTTAATGTATTTAAGTTGTTATTATACTTGGTTAATTACTCAGCAGCAGGTTCGGCTGCGGGTTCTGTTGCAGGCTCTGCAGCAGCCTCGGCGGCGGGTGCATCGGCTGCCTTCTCCTCGCGATGCTCCAGACCGTTGATGATGTCCAGGATCGGAGATTCGAGAGCAGCGACAACGTCTGCAATCAGTTCGTTCTTGCTCTTCAGGGCAGCGAGCGTATTCAGCTGCTCAGCACCAACATAGATAGCGCCCTCGGCATAGGCTGCCTTGAAAGCGGGCTTCTCCTGCTTCTTGCTGTTCAGCTCCTTGATGAGCTTGGCGGGCACATTGGCGGTCTCCGTCAGCATGAGCGCTGTCGTACCAACCATCACGGGCTTCAGCTCATCGAAGTTCTCTTCTGCATTTTCAAGAGCCTTAATCATCAGAGTGTTCTTGACAACGACCATCTTGAGGCCCTTCTCAAAACACTTGCGACGCAAGCTGCTTGTGCTGGCAGCATTCATGCCCTCCACATCTACCAGGTAGAAGTGAGGATACTGCTTCAGCAGTTCGCCAAGTTGCGCTACAACTGCAATTTTATCTTCCTTTCTCATGATGTTACAGCTTATTAGATTTCCTCAGTAGCCTTAGGATCAACCTTGATGCCGCGGCTCATTGTACTTGAAAGATAAATACTCTTGATGTATGTACCCTTAGCAGCGGCGGGCTTCAACTTGATGATGGTCGAGATGAACTCCCTTGCATTCTGAGCTATCATGTCAGCAGTGAAAGACACCTTGCCGATAGAGGTATGCACGATACCGGTCTTGTCGACCTTGAAGTCAATCTTACCCTGCTTCACTTCGCGGACAGCCTTGGCTACATCCATTGTTACAGTTCCACTCTTAGGGTTGGGCATCAAGCCACGAGGACCGAGCACACGACCCAGCGCACCAATCTTACCCATGATAGAGGGCATCGTGATGATGACGTCGATATCAGTCCAACCACCCTTAATCTTCTCGATATACTCATCGAGACCTACATAGTCAGCACCTGCTTCCTTAGCAGCAGCTTCAGCATCCGGTGTGCAGAGGCAGAGCACGCGAGTCACCTTACCCGTACCATTGGGCAGCGACACGACGCCACGAACCATTTGGTTTGCCTTTCTGGGGTCAACGCCCAGACGCACATCGATATCAACGGAAGCATCGAACTTGGTGGTGGTAATCTCCTTCACCAAGGCAGAAGCCTCCTTCAAGGTGTATGCCTTCCCTGCTTCAATCTTATCAGCTACCAACTTCTGATTCTTTGTCAGTTTACTCATCTTAATTGAAGTTTAAATTATTGACCAGGGAACTCACCCTTGACAGTGATACCCATACTCCTGGCTGTACCTGCAACCAATTTCATTGCAGACTCAACTGTAAAGCAATTCAAGTCAGGCATCTTATCCTGAGCGATGGTGCGAACCTGATCCCAAGTAATCTGGGCAACCTTCTTACGGTTGGGCTCAGCGCTACCGCCCTTGAGCTTGGCAGCCTCCATCAACTGTACAGCAACGGGAGGAGTCTTAACGACGAAGTCGTATGACTTGTCCGTATAGTAAGTGATGATAACAGGCAGCACCTTACCGGCACGATCCTGTGTCCTGGCGTTGAATGCTTTGCAGAAATCCATGATGTTGATTCCCTTAGAACCCAAAGCGGGACCTACTGGGGGAGATGGATTTGCAGCGCCTCCTTTAATCTGTAATTTGATTAATCCAGCAACTTCTTTAGCCATTTGATTATACTTTATTATTATTGATAATGTGAGGCCTTAGGGCACGTAACAGAATGCCTTAAAGCTTCTCGACTTGTGTGAAACCAAGTTCAACGGGCGTTTTGCGTCCGAAGATCTTGACCATCACCTTCAGCTTCTTCTTTTCGTTATTCACCTCTTCGACAAGAGCATCAAATCCGCTGAACGGACCGTCGGACACCTTGACGCTCTCACCCACCTCGAAGGAGATGAGAACATCTTCGGGAATCTCTGCCATCTCGTCGATGGTGCCCAGCATCTGGCTGACCTCAGCAGGACGCAGAGGCATGGGCTTATTGCTCGAACGCGAGTCATTGAGGAAACCCATCACGTTGGACACATTGCGCAAACGAGCCTGAGTCTCTCCCACCAGCTCTGCCTCAACGAAGACATAACCGGGGTAGCGGTTCTTCTCTTTAATTTTGCGCTTGCCTGCGGAGACGGTAACCACCTTCTCTGTAGGAATCAGCACCTGAGAGACATGTTTGGAGAAATCGGGCAGAGTCTTCATCAATGCTTCGATCACCTCCTTAACCTTGCCCTCTTTACCACTGATGGCACGCAACACGTACCATTTCATTCCACCAGCGTCTGCCATTTCCTAAGAGACTCTTTTTATCGCAGCAAACCATAGATGACTTCCATTCCGGACTGGAACACGAAGTCCATAACGAAAACTACCAGTGCTATGCATAGGGAAGCAGTTAATACTACAACAGCACTGTTCATAAGCTCTGAACGTGTAGGCCAAGTGGTATGGTGCACAAGTTCGTCGTATGATTCCTTACAATACTTCTTAATCTTTTCAAACATAATCTTTGCGATTTGGCACGGGAAGTAAGACTCGAACTCACGACCCTCGGTTTTGGAGACCGATGCTCTACCAACTGAGCTATTCCCGTATTTTGGGTGGACAGACAGCGCCCATCCACCCAATCATGTTATCTTTGAGGACAAGCCTCTTTGCTGTTTCTTAGTCGAATACTTCAGTAATCTGGCCAGAGCCCACGGTGCGGCCACCCTCACGGATAGCGAAGCGGAGACCTACGTTCAGAGCCACTGCATAGATGAGCTCAACCTTAATCTCAACGTTATCACCAGGCATTACCATCTCGATGCCATCGGGGAGGTGAATCTCACCGGTGCAGTCCATGGTACGCAGATAGAACTGAGGACGATACTTGTTGCCGAACGGAGTGTGACGGCCACCTTCTTCCTTCTTCAGTACATAGATAGAAGCCTTGAAGCCCTTGTGAGGAGTGATGGCTCCGGGGTGTGTGATAACCATACCACGCTTCACCTCGTTCTTGTCGATACCACGGAGGAGCAGACCTACGTTATCGCCAGCTTCACCTTCGTCAAGAATCTTGCGGAACATCTCAACACCTGTGATGACAGACTTCTTGTCTTCACCAAGACCGAGGATCTGAACATCATCGCCTACCTTAACGACACCAGTCTCGATACGACCGGTAGCAACGGTACCACGACCTGTGATAGAGAAGACGTCCTCGACGGGCATCAAGAATGCCTTATCCTTATCGCGGATGGGCTCCTGAATCCAGTTGTCGCAAGCGTCCATGAGCTCCATAACCTTAGCTTCCCATTCGGGTACACCGTTCAGTGCGCCGAGGGCAGAGCCGCGGATGAAAGGAGTATCCTCTTCGAACTCATACTGAGCGAGGAGTTCCTGCATTTCCATCTCAACGAGTTCGAGCATCTCCTCGTCCTCGACCATGTCGCACTTGTTCAGGAACACAACGAGACGGGGCACGTTCACCTGACGAGCGAGCAGGATGTGCTCACGAGTCTGAGGCATAGGACCGTCAGTTGCAGCAACCACGATGATAGCACCGTCCATCTGAGCAGCACCAGTTACCATGTTCTTCACATAGTCGGCGTGACCCGGGCAGTCCACGTGTGCATAGTGACGCTTTGCAGTTTCGTACTCTACGTGTGCGGTGTTGATAGTGATACCACGCTCCTTTTCTTCGGGAGCATTGTCAATCTGGTCGAAAGACTTGATCTCAGAGAGACCCTGCTTTGCCAGAACGGTGGTGATAGCAGCAGTAAGAGTAGTCTTACCGTGGTCGACGTGACCAATTGTACCAATGTTTACATGCGGTTTGGTACGTTCGAATTTTTCTTTTGCCATAACGTTGTTTTTATTATATTAAATAATGTTGTGAGTTTATTCACGTTTAATTCTCTATTCTCTTTTGAGCTGCTTCCGAGAGTTGAACTCGGGACCTCATCCTTACCAAGGATGCGCTCTACCACTGAGCTAAAGCAGCAACACATTATTATATTATATCTCACCTTTGACAGAGCGGAAGACGGGGCTCAAACCCGCGACCCCCAGCTTGGAAGGCTAGTGCTCTATCGACTGAGCTACTTCCGCGTGTTCTTCGGACACTTGGTTCTTTCGGCAGCGCCTCAGCATAGTCAGGCACGCTTGCCTCTGCATTCGGCTTGCACGAAAGCTCCGCATATTCTTCAGTAAGATGTGGGTGGTGATGGATTCGAACCACCGAAGGCGAAAGCCAGCAGATTTACAGTCTGCCCCATTTGGCCACTCTGGTAACCACCCTTTAGTGCATTTAATCAGCTACCACTCTTGGTTTGCTGAGCCTCTTGTCGGATTCGAACCAACGACCCCGAGATTACAAATCACGTGCTCTGGCCAACTGAGCTAAAGAGGCAATTTACAGCCTTATCGGCGTGAAAAGCGCCTAATCGGCTGCAAAATTACACATATTTTTCGAACCAGCAAAAAGTTTCGCCTATTTTTTAACGATTTTTTTGCTTTTCTTTATATTTGGAAGCTTGCCGCAGCAAAGATTCCACTGTTTGGTCGATTGCTTCTTCGAATGTGTCGCAAACTTCCTGAGCGAAAAGTTCCGTTCCTGGCAGTATTGCTCTCAGGGCGGCTTCCTTGTTCATTGCGGTCTCAGGCTTTACGACTTTAAGTGACACCTCTATCCTTCCTATTTCGTCGTTGAACTTTGCGAGTTTGGATAGTTTCTTCTCGATGAACTTCTCCAGTTTCTCTGTTGCCTCAAAGTGGATTGCTTGAATTTTAATTTCCATAGTTACCTCCTTTTGTTTTAGCCCGAGGATGGGCTTGGTTATACATTTCTTTCAATTGCTCGAAAGTGGTGTGCGTATAGATTTCGGTGGTTGACAGGCTCTCGTGTCCGAGCAGTTCCTTGACGGATTGCAGGTCGGCTTTGTGGTTGAGCATTGCTGTGGCGAATGTGTGCCTGAGCACATGTGGGCTGTTGCGCTGCTGTGTGGTGACCATCGAGAGGTACTTCTTGACGATGCTTCTCACTTTGACTGGTGTCATTCTACGGCCGGTCCGTTCGTCCAGGAAGAGGCTGGTGTCGGCGTCGAACTGCGTTGCAAAGTTGTCGCGCTCTGCAATGTATTGCCGCAGGCTGTCGCCGAACTCGTCGCCATAGGGTATGATGCGCTGTTTGTTGCGCTTGCCTGTGACTTTGAGCTGCATCTGGTCCAGGTCCACGTCCTTGTCGTCGAGGCCTACGAGTTCCGAGAGTCGTATGCCTGTGGAGTAGAATGTGAGCAGAATCATGCGGTCGCGGAAGCCTTGGTAGCCTTCGCCGAAGAAGTCGCCGTCGAAGAGGCGGTCCATCTCTGTCTCGCGGACATAGGCCGGCAGTTTCTTCTCCACCTTCGGCCCGGGCATGTTGTGCACGGGGTCTTTGGTGACGAGGCCTCTGCGCAGCAGGAACTTGTAGAAGGAGCGGAGCGAACTGAGACGCCGGCGGACGCTTGTGGCGGCGTTGCCTTTGTCCATCATCTCCACTACCCACTCCCGCACGATGTCGGTCGGCATGTCTGCCCAGTCGAGATTGCTGTCTGTTGCTTCATAGAACCGCTTGAACGCTTCCAAGTCGGCCTGATATTCTTCGGTTGTCTTGCTGGAATAGTTCCGCTCGTACCGAAGGTAATCTATGAAGTCTTCAATCCAATTCACGCACTTCGCTTACTGTTTCTTCTGCGAAGGTAGCTGTTTTTTTTGACAATCCAAAGAGATGCGTCAAAAATTTAAGGACTTTTAATCTTCTACGCGGTGGAGCTTCTGTACATAGACAGCGTGTTCCATAGCGAGGCGCTTCAGAACAGAGGGCTTGTCGAACTGCTGACGGGCACGGAGTTCCTTCACGATACCGGTCTTCTCGAACTTACGCTTGAACTTCTTGAGAGCCCTTTCGATGTTCTCACCTTCTTTTACGGTTACTACAATCATGTTTCCTTTTTGTTGTTTTTAAATTAGATAATCTAGTTTGTGCAGTGAAAAATGCGGCGCAAAATTACACATACTTTTTGAATTGGCAAAGCTTTTTAGCAAAAAATTACACAAAGTGTTAACTTAGTGCATCCGTAGGCCCCTAAAACGCCGTATGCGACGATGCAAAATCACACTTTCTGTGATTGTAAACGCAGCACGCGGCATTTAGTATTGCCGCGTGCCGTGTTTCGAGGTGCGCCATGAGGCAGATTGTCTGCCCTTAAATATAATATATAATGTACGCGCGTGTAATTCATCCCTCCTCGGAGGAGGGGGTTAGGGAGGGGTGCCTGCTCTATTTAGAGGTTGGCGTTGTCGTCCTTCCAGTTTGCTACGGGAGGAATGATGCCGAGCTCGATGATTTCGTCGCGCATCTTCTGCAGGTGCTCGTAGGAAGCCTGGAGTGCTGCCATCTCTTCTGCTGTGCCTTCGGGCATCGTGAAGCGTACGCCGTCCTTGTCGATGACGGTAGGCATAGCCATCATGACGTTCTTGAAGCCGCACTTGTCGCAGTTCACATAGCAGCCTGCGGGCCACTTGAAGGGCTCGCCGCCCATGGCGCCTTCAATCATCTTGACGGCCTGGTAAGCGGGGCTCTGGAATGAAGAGCGGCCGCGGAGCTTGATGATGTTGCTGCCGCCCTGAGTGGTCATGTGCTTGATTTCGGCCCAGCGCTCGGGAGTGAGGGGAAGCTCTGCGAGAGGCTTGCCGTCGATCTTTGCCTTAGAAGCGAAGACTGCCATCTGCTCGCCGTGACCGCCGTAGGTGAAGGCGTCGGTCACCTTGTCCTGCTGCACGCCGAACTCCTGAGCGAGCTGCTGCTGGAGGCGGGTTGAGTCGAGGGCTGCAAGGGAGGTGAGCTGGTTGGGCTTCAGGCCTGAGTGGATGAGAGCTGTGAGGGCAGTCACATCGGCAGGATTGAAGATAACGACCACGTGCTTCACATCGGGGCAATACTTCTTGATGTTCTCGCCGAACTCAGCTGCTATCTGGCAGTTGCCCTTCAGAAGGTCCTCGCGTGTCATACCCTCCTTACGGGGAGCGCCACCGCTGGAGATGATGTACTTGGCACCTGTGAAAGCCACAGCGGGGTCGACGGTGTAGGAGATGTTTGCGCCGGGGAAAGCGCAGTGGCACATCTCGTCGTAAACGCCGTGCACGCCGGGTTCGTAGATATCATACAGACAAATGTTTGGGGTGAGGCCGAGCATCAGGACGCTCTGCACCATGTTGGAGCCGATCATACCGCCGGCACCAACGATAACGAGTTTCTCGTCAGTCAGGAATTTCATGATTTTTAGTTATTTTAGTTGTTTTACTATGTTTCGGGCTACAAAGTTACAAATAAGTGCGCACAAAAACAAAAGAAACTGAATTTATTTTGTTTTGTAGAACGAAAGTAACTTCGACACAGTCAAAGTCGCGAGTAAGTGAGCGCACACATAACAAATAGGACATTGTTTTGCATAAAATCCCATCAGTGCCCGTGGAACCTGTTGATACACAGCCCTTGCAGCCCCCTGAAAAAGGGCGGCAGCGAGGCCTCGAAAACGCCGCGTGCGGGGATTGGCAACGCCGCACGCGGAAATGGTCATCGCCGCAGCCGGGGATTGCCATCGCCGCACGCGGCGTTTTCACACCCTCCTGGAGAGGCATTTTCCGCCTCTGCTCCTCCCCTCAAACGGGAGGGTAGTCAGGATGCCTTCTTCCCTTATCAGGAGGGCGAAAGAACTATCCTGAAGAGGATACTGCCTCCCCTGCTCCCTTCCCTTTCCTTGAAGGGGAGGGGCAGAGCGAAGCGAGTGTGGGGCGAAAGAATGGCGTCTTTACTTCACCAGCACTTTCTTGCCGTTTACGATGTTGATGCCCTTCTGCATCTTGCTCAGGCGCATACCAGCCAGATTGTAGATGGTCTCCGCCTCTGGTTCCTTGGGAGATGATACTCCTGTAATCAGCTCTTCCTCCTCGCCTGTGTTCAGGAAATAGGCATACGAGATGTCGAAGATATTACCCTGGAGATAGAAGTAAGCGTCGAAGGCATTGATTATAGTCCCATCATCACACGGGGCAAGTATCGGGTTGCCGTCCACCATCACCCTATTCCAACCAGCGTAGTCGTCGAAAATGCGCTTGGAATATTCTCCCCTGAATTCGATTTCGCCATTGTAGAGTATTACATTATTGTAGGCACTTCGTATGGTGACTTTTTCGAAAACGGGATCCTCGATGTCGTCCCCTTCCTTCCACCTCACGATGTAAGGAACGCCAGCCTTGAACTTGGTGACAGGTGTCAGGCAGTTCACGATGACGGTACCATCCTTGATTGTAACCGATTCTGCCGTCCTGATCTCGGCACCGGCAAGCGGACTGTTCTCTATATCCACATCGAAGGGCAGGCAAAGCGTCTGCCACTTGCCGTCCTTCTTGAGCGTGCGGTCAACGAGTATGACGTTAAGATAGAATCCATCGTTCTCTTTAACAATATTCAAGTTCTCTCTTGAATTATTGATATACAGGTTGATGGCTATATTGTCTTTCGTAGCGAACTTCATGGTTCCTGTGCTTGCTTCTACCACGCCGTCATTGAGGCCCATTATCATGAGCTCATACCTCGTGTTACTCTTCAGGCCCTCAATCGTGGTTTCCGTATCACTGGTGGATATGCTCTTCCATACATTATTACCTGATTTATAAATGCCGAAATCATCAAGGCTGAGCATGTACTTATCCGATACGTTGAAGTGACGGATAGCAACGTAACCCTTTTGGCCAGCATACGCACTCAAGTCGGCAGTATATTCCTTGTATTCGTTCGTAGCAGTGAACATATCTGATATCTGGACGAAGTCGCTCGGAGTAGGGTTGGAGGCAGTAGAGACATAGAAGGCGAAATGCTCGTCAGCACGTTCCGGATCTTGTCCAATCAACCAAGCACGAACAGTGCCCTGCAAGTCAAGCTGAGGCGAAATCAGCCAGTTGTCGGGATTCAATGCTGTTTGGCTAGGCCTGTCGAAACTATTGGACGAGATGCTGACTATACCTGAATGGCATCTTAATTTCGATGCTTCCCAATTAGCATGAGGATACCAGTTGAAGCCGTCATTATCGGAATCAATACTCGTCCACCCTTCAGGCAAAACATTTTTGAAAGCAATGCCTTCGAAGTCCTCAAAGAAGACAGCTTCACCCGCTTCCGGTCTGTAACAAACCATATACTGTTCGCTATTGCCCTTCCAACTGAGTGTGGCAAAGGTAGTGTCGGGAGCGACTTCTATATCGTATGGTATAGAGTTGTCCTCCTGCGTGGTGAATGTATTGATGGGGCTTGAAGCGTCGTCGTAGCCTTCCATCTTGCCAGTAACATTAAACTCGTATTCCGATTCGGGCTGCAGGTCGGTAAGCGTCAACTGGTTTGAAGCTGTCTCCACAGAAATCCAGGACTCTCCCACCTGACCTGGGCCGGCGATGACGATGTCGTCAATACCGAGGATAAACTGGTCGGTGCAGTTGAAATGGCGGATGGCCACATAGCCCTGCTTTCCGGCATAGGCGCTCAGGTCAACAGTGAAGAGGCCCCAATTTCCTTGCGCCTTTCTCCTGGTGCCCTTGGAGCCTGTGCCGTTGGCATTCAAGGTCCATTCATCAACGAGCGTAAAGGCATTGGGATCGGTATTGCTCGCTGTGGAAACTGCCACACCGAAGTGCTCGTTGGCATAGTTGGCATCCTGTCCTCTGACATAGAAACTGATGTTGCCGCCCAGCTCAACGAGCGGCGAAACAAGATAGTTGTCGGGGGTCAAGGCGTGATGGCCTATGCTGACATATGAACCGGAAAGCAGGAAGGCATAAGAATCCGCGAAACCTGTTCCCTCCAAGATGGCGCTGCTGGAGATATAGTCTCCAGGCTCAGTACTCGATGCCCAGGTATATCCGTCGCCATCAGCATCTATGGTCGTCCAGCCCTGGAAGGTTCCGTCGTCGAAGTCGTAGATGCCACCTTGAGCTCTCTTCCTGTACCTTACCTCATAGCTTTCGCTGAAGCCTTTCCAACTGATGGTGGCAGAAGAGCGGGATGGCTCGACTGCTATGTCGCTGGGCGCAGGGTTGTTTTCCAATGTGGTGAAGTCCGCTGGGCCAGCCCATTCGCTGTACTGTTCGGCGTCATCATCGATGACGGCACGAACCAAAGCCTGATATTCTGTAATCTCTTTTAGGTCATATATATAGCAATAGGGCTTGTTCGACCTAAGCCTTTTCTGATTCTCGCCATCATAAAGGTATATTTCCCAGGAAGAAGCTCCACAGTTGTCTTTCCAGTCCAGACGGACGCTGTTTGACCTGATTTGCGATACAGCCAAGTCTGTTGGACTCGGGAAACGCACCGGCGTCTCGAATCCCGTCTGGGCCCAATCGCTGAGCTTGCCATCATCGCCTACTATCTGCACACGAACGAAATAATATGTGTCCTCGTTAAGCGACTCCAGCCTATAGCTCTTGGATGTCAGGCCAGGAATCTCTATCCAATTGTATGTCCTGTTCTCTCTGTACTGCAGATTCCATTTGCTGCCTTCGCTTACCCAAGTCACCAGGGCGCTGTTCCATTCAATATCGCTGACCTCGATGCTGGAGGGTTTTATGTTGGCATCTTCTTCGTTGAACCTCACAACATTCCTGAATTTCTCTGGGGTGCCATAGTATTGTCTGATGTTCTTCGGGATGAAGCCTTCTTCATCGCTGCGAACCGAAAGGGCCTGAATCCTTGGGTTAATATTAGTGAATACGGCAAAAGACAGTCCGCTGGCACCATACCCGGTCTTATCGACCATAACTATGGCAACATTGTCCTTGCCATTATAGCTGAAGATCTTACTGAGCCTGATTGCTGTCCAGTCGTTGGCTTCGAAGGTCACCTCGCCATCGAACACCTTGTCTGCTGCTGAGAAGTCGACCCAATCGCAGCTCTCGTTGTCATCTGTATTGGTAATATTGAACTCGGATTTATAGGTATGAACCAGATACATGTCTATCTGGCGTGTCACTTTCTTGCCTGTATTGAAGAAGCTGACGCTGGTAAGGTCTTTGGCTTCGCCGAGTTCTTGCTGCGTATAGATTTGCTGTGTCAGCGAGTGTTTCCAAGAAGAGGCTGTCGGGAAACCACTGGAGGAAGCGATTATGTCCTCTTCGTTGAGCTTAATCTTATTCTTCACACGAGCCAGGAGCCTTCCCGTGTAGGTGCTCAAGTCTGCCGGATTGTAGTTGGTGTCGTCACTGTATTTGTAACAACTCTGTAGCGGAGCAGTTCTGTACACAAGGAATTGTGTAAGGATCATAGAATACTGGCTATAAGCCCCCGAATTGTCATCCACGATGACAACAAGATTGCTTGTGCCATCGTAAGCGAACGGCCTGTCGAATGTAATCGTGCACCACTTGTTCTCTTTGAAGGTAACTTCGCCGCGGTAAACTCTGTCGGTTTCTGAGAAGTTTATCCAGTTTCTGTTATTTTCGTCGAAGTTTGAGAAGCCTGTGTGTACCAAATAGAGGTCGATGTTGCGCTTCGTTTCCGAACCGGTATTGTAGAAGCTGATGCTTGTGAGGTTACGGGCAGAGCCTACTTCATCCTGCGTATAGATTTGCTGCGTCAGCGAGTATTTTCTTGCTGTGAAAGAGGGCAGATATTCGTCGTTATATGTTTTGCTAGCGTTTATCTCTACCACTCCCGGTTCGAGGCCCGGCTCGAAGCTGTCCCCGCCGACGAAGGTGAGCTGCAGCTGGTTCTTGTAAGACACACGCCAATCGGCAGCTGGCAGCGATGCCGGATTGTGGGGAGAACTGCCTCCGGCAAAGTAGATTCCCGTCTCGCGCTTGTCATTATAAACGCTCCAATACACCTTCTTACCACTCGAGCCGGTCTTGTCGTTCGCTACGAGGCAGAGGTTTTCCAAGCCATCGTACTCGAAGGGTTTGCTGAGCCTGATTGACGTCCAGTCGTCAAGGGCAAAGGTCACTGAGCCGCTGAACACTTTATCGCTCTCGGAAACGCTTACCCAATCTTCATCGCTAGTGAACTCCTTCTTATTGGTCTTCACCAGATAGAGGTCGATGTAGCGAGTCTGAGGTTCTGTAGCGCCACCTGATTGGCTTACTGATTTAAAGCCGATGGTGGTGATGGTGCCTGTCCTGGCGATTTCCTGTGCGGTGTATATTTGCTGTGAGACTGAATGGCTGAAGTTTAAGTTTACAGGCAACGGGATGTTGGAATTGTCGCCGCTGCCTACCTGAATTGTCGTCTCCGGCTCTGGGCTTCCGCCGTCTGTGAAGGTGAGCAGAAGCTGATTCTTGGTGTCATCTATATTATCAAATTGAGAGTACGCTATCCAATTCACAGAAGATGTCGGATCATAGCTGCCGTTCTTGTCGTTGTAAAGTCTGAAAGACTGCTTTTGCCCATCAAAGACAGACCATTTACGGGTTGGGGAGAACTCGCCGGTCTTGTCGTTAACGATGACACAAAGGTTTTGGCTGCCGTCGTATTCGAAAAGCTTGTCAAAAGTAAGGGTCGCCCATTGTCCGGCAGTAAACTTCACAGCACCGCTGAAGACTTTATCGCCTGCCGATGCGACAATGCCATCGGAAGAACTGCTGAAGGAAGTCTTGCCCGTCTTCACCAGATAGAGTTCCAGATTTCGCGTCACATCGTAACCCTCGGCCATTTTGAAGGCGAGACTGCTGATGTAGCCGGTATGGCCGATTTCTGCAATCGTATAAATCTGCTGAGTCAAACCGTATTTCCAAATTGTTGCTGTAGGGTAGCCCCTTTCTGATACTGCGTCGCCGCTGCCCACCTGGATGGTTCCGGCACCCGATTCCGGGCCTGAGCCTCCGCTAAAGGTCAGCTGAAGCTGTGACTTGTAGGACACCGGCTGTGGGGTCGATTGACTTTGCACGCTCTGCGGCGAGGCAGGATTGTATGCACCATAAGCATCATTGAGGCGGAAAATGGCTTGCCCCGTTGCGGAATAAACAAGCCAACTTGCAACATCAGAGAATGAGCCGGTCTTGTCATTCACAATGAGGCAGAGGTTTGTCGAACCGTCATACACGAAAGGCTTGTCGAAGGTGATGGTCGTCCATTTTCCTGCATTAAAGCTGACGCTGCCGCTGAAGACCTTATCGCTCTCCTGTGCGCTAAGGTAGTCGGTTGCATTGCTGAACTGACTCTTGGAGGTTTTCACAAGATAGATGTCGATGGTTCGGGCAAACGTAAGGTCCTCCATTATCTTGAAACCTATGCTGGTAATAGTGCCCTTCCTACCTATTTCCGATGACGTGTAGATTTGCTGTGTCAGACCATATTTCCAGTGATTGTAAATGGGCATCCCTATTTGGGCATCCGTGCCGCTGCCCACCTGGATGGTTTCAGCCTTGGAGATGCCGAAGCACATCAGCATCAACATTACGATTAGTAGTGATTTCTTGTTCATGACATTATAATATTATTATGATTTGAAGCATTTGGGTGTGTAAAGTTACGGTTTTTTATGGAAAGGAGCAAGGAAACAGGTCGTTTATTCAACGAAAAGACGCAATATTAAAGCCTGCGGCACCCAAAACGGCACTCGCTGTTGCCAGACGCCGCACGCGGAGTTCATTGATTTATCATGATGCAGCAATTGATTATTCATGATGCAGCAATTGATTTATCATGATGCAGCAACGAACACCGCCTGCTGCACCGACCGGCGAGGGAGGGGGACCTGAGTGGCACAGGCTGCGGCGACGGATGACAAAACACAACAGATTCTGCATTTTTTTAAACATACTCTATGATATTTCACGAAAAAGATGTAATTTTGCAGCGTTTTACAAGGATAACAGTAGTATTACAATTAATCTTTTAAACAGTTAACCGTTATGAGAGTAATTATCGAACCTGACTATGAGAACCTGAGCCGCTGGGCTGCTGAGTATGTTGCAGCAAAGATCAACGCTGCCAAGCCAACCCCCGAGAAACCCTTCAAACTGGGTTGTCCCACCGGTTCATCACCACTTGGCCTTTACAAGCACCTCATCGAGATGTACAAAGCCGGCAAGGTCTCTTTCCAGAATGTCATCACCTTTAATATGGACGAATACGTCGCTCTGCCCGAGGAGCATCCGGAAAGCTACCACAGCTTCATGTGGACCAACTTCTTCTCGCACATCGACATCAAGAAGGAGAACGTGCACATCCTCAACGGCAACGCCAAGGACCTGGCTGCGGAATGCGCTCAGTATGAGGCTGCCATCCAGGCTGCAGGCGGCATCGACCTCTTCATGGGCGGCATCGGCCCCGACGGACACATCGCATTCAACGAGCCCTTCAGCTCCCTGCAGAGCCGCACACGCGTGAAGAGCCTCACCACCGACACCATCATCGCCAACAGCCGCTTCTTCGACAATGATGTCAACAAGGTGCCCAAGACCGCTCTGACAGTCGGCGTAGGCACCGTGATGGATGCCAAGGAAGTGCTCATCGTGGTGAACGGCCACAACAAGGCACGCGCCCTGCAGCACGCCATCGAGTGCGGCGTCAGCCAGGAATGGACAATCAGCGCCCTGCAGATGCATCCGCATGCCATCATCGTATGCGACGAAGCAGCCACCGACGAGCTGAAGCACGGCACATACAAGTACTTCAAGGACATCGAGAAGGACAATCTGTAATAAAAAAGGAGACAGAAGGAGACAGAAGGAGATAGAAGAAGATAGAAGGAGATAGAAGAAGGTAGAATCAGGCCTTGAACTATTGTCCTCTATCTTCGCCGCCGAGGCGGCATATCTTCCTCTAACTCCCTCTCATTACACAAACCCTCAAACACTTCACAAAACTATGCAAGGACTCATCATTGGCATCATCACCGGCATACTGGCCGGTTTCATCGCAAGTAAGCTGCAGAGCGGCACAGGCAAGGGTCTGCTTCTCGACCTCTTCCTGGGCATCGTGGGCGGCATGTTCGGCGGCTGGCTCTTCGGATTGCTTGGCATCACCACAGCCGGCTGGCTCGGAGAACTCATCTGCGCCATTGTAGGTGCTTTCATCATTCTCTGGGTTGTATCGAAGATGAAGTAAAAGCCCCTCTGCCTCCCCCAAAAAGGGAGGAAACGAACAGGGCTTCACATGTAATATGAACATGTATCCTCTCTTCCAAAGAAGAGCGGGAGTAGTTGTTGTTGCGCTGCTCCTTCTCTGTTCTCTGCCCCTCGCCTCCCGCCCCTTGCTGACCATGAGCCGCGATGTGCTGCTCGACAAGATAAAAGGCGGTTGGGCAGGACAGACAATTGGCTGTGCCTATGGCGGGCCCACCGAGTTCTGCTATCGAGGCGTCATGATACCAGATGACACGGAGATAGCTTATCCGGAGCATCATCTGCAGCTCCACTACGACCGCTTCCCCGGCCTCTTCGACGACGTCTATATGGACCTGACCTTCGTCAAAGTGTTCTGCGAGGAAGGGCTCGACGCATCGGCAGAGTCGATGGCAAAAGCCTTCGCCTATGCCCCCTACCCTCTTTGGCACGCCAATCAGCAGGCACGCTACAACATCCTGCAGGGCATTATGCCTCCGCAGTCAGGCCATTGGAAGAACAATCCGCATGCCGACTGCATCGACTATCAGATTGAGAGCGACTTCGCCGGCTTGATGTCGCCGGGAATGCCCAACACGGCCTCCCGAATCTCGGATAAAGTGGGACACCTCATGAACTACGGCGACGGCTGGTATGGCGGCGTCTTCATGGGAGCGATGTACACCTTGGCCTTCGTCGAAACAGACCTCCTCACCATTGTCGAAGAGGCTCTCCAGACGATTCCGAAGAAAAGCAAGTTCCATCGCTGCATCGCCGACGTCATCCGTTGGTACAAGCAGGAGCCGACGGACTGGAAGAGGACATGGACGCTCTACAACGAGAAGTACAGCGAGGACATCGGTTGCCCCGAACTCATCCTCGCCCCAGGCAACATCGATGCCACCATGAACTCCGCCTATGTCGTGATGGGCCTGCTCTTCGGGCAAGGCGACTTCGGCAAGACAATGGAGATAGCAACCCGCTGCGGGCAGGACTCCGACTGCAATCCCTCTTCTGCGGCAGGCATCCTGGCGACGATGATCGGCTACAGTAACATCCCTGAGCGATGGATGCCGAATCTTCGCGAAGTGGAGGACCGCCAGTTCGCCTACACAACAATGTCGCTGAGCGACGTCTATCAGCAATGCCTCGACCTCGCCCTCAAGAACATCGAACGCAACGGCGGCAAAGTATCCGGACAGGAAGTCAGCATCAAAGTGCAGAAGCCAAAAGCCGTCCGGCTGGAACAAGGCTTCACCGGCATGACTCCCAAACTGCTTGCTGAAGGCATCGAACACCTCGGAACAGAGGCCTCAAGCGCAAAAAACATCGATTTCATCGGTAAAGGCATCACCATCTACGGCAACATCGAGTGCCCCGACAAAAGCTATGAAGCACAACTCGAGGTAACTGTTGACGGCAAGAAAGACAAGGTGATGAAGCTAACCTCCGACTTCCACAACCGCACCGCCGATTGCCTCTACTGGAACTACGACCTCCGAGACGGCAAGCACCGCATCGAGTTCCGCCTCCTCAATCCTCGCGAAGACGCCAACATCAAAGCGTGGCGCATCATACGATACGAAAAGGTAAAAAGGTAAAAAAGGGAAAAAGTAAAAAAAAGGAAGAGGAAAAAGGTGAAAGAATAAAAGGGATGGCAAGAGTCCTCGTCTGTGAACAAATGTTAAATTGTAGGCTTCGGGATAAAATTCTTCATTCTTCATTCTTCATTCTTCATTTTTTTGTCGTACCTTTGCACCGCAATTGAGGAAAGAGAGGAGAATCAACCTTCA
>JAEEGK010004622.1_pt1 | contig 33663 bp, 58 predicted proteins | sample 8958771 | NCBI WGS metagenome assembly JAEEGK01 (sample SAMN16246547, study PRJNA631951) | gut metagenome | biome: gut microbiome; feature: rumen; material: SC-attached | host: Bos | place: Iran: Karaj | collected 2018-10 | reverse complement strand
TTCTGTTGTTGATGTGTTTCATATGCAGAATATCCTCCGACAGCTGCACCCAAAACACCTCCAATACCTGCAATAATCGTTCCCGTTGCCATATTATACCTCCTTCGTATATTCACTTATCTTATAACCTTCTTTAACAAGCAACTGATTAAATTGCTCATTGAAGTGGCTATATTGTTTAATATACTTGCATTTATTTTCTTTTGCAAGTCTTTTTATATCGTTTTGAATTTGTTTTATATGAGCGAAGTTTCTTTCTTCCGGTAAGATATACCAGCTTATTGCATATAATACCCTTCCTTCAAAGAGTGTCGGTGTCGCAACATAGATTAAATATCCCCACCCATAATCAATACTTTCACAGATTTCAAACATCTTATCAAAGACTTCCTTATCGATTTCAATATTCAAGTCTTTTGATACTTGTTTATACCAGTAAGCCCTTCTTTCCACTTCCATTACCATTCGATACCTCCGAACTCTTGAGCTTTATATTGTTTAACCTTATTCGGTTTGATAAAGTTATCTACATAAGGTAACATTCTGAAAGCATCTGCACCATGAGATGTCCAGTCGTGATCCGGTGTGTCTTTAAATTTGTGTCTTTTTTCATCAAACTCCCTGTGATATTGTTTCAAGCAGGCGATACCATCTTTTGTTGTTTCCTGATTAAAACTGCACAAAGGCAATATTCCACGAACTGCATGTATATCCTGTATCACATTACTTGTTCGAGGCACTAGGTGGATATTATCAAGGCCTAACTTCTGCAACTGGCTTTGAATTGACTGTGCTTTTTCATCGGTTGTTAATTGTCTGTGGCTTCCATCGTGTGGCAAGAAGTGATAACTATATCTCTCATAAGGCTTGTTAAGAACTATACTTGCATAGTGGCCAAGCCCAAAGGTGTGATTTTCATAGTAGTCTATAACTCTGATTGAACCTTCCACGAATTGCACCCACCATATAGCCATTGCATCATCGACACCGATATCCCACATTGTAAGAACTGGAAATCTTGCATCGTATGGATAATCTCCCACTCTTGCTTTCTTTAACATGTCTGCATAATATGCACCGTAAATACTACCTTCCCATGAGCAATAATACTCTTGCTGTATTATTTCCTCCGGCTTTCCTCTTTCTCTCTCTTCTTGCAAGTCATCCGGATTGACAACACCGGTATCTTCGATGGTCAACAGAGAAGTGTAGTATTCCGGTTTCTTCGAAAGGAAGTCGAACATATCTTTCGCATAGCCTTCACCTCGAGGGGTTGAGTTGAATAGCACCCTTCCTTTCGTTTCCTTTAACATCGGCTCTATTATCAAGTCATAGAGTGATGGTTTTTGTAGTGCAAGCTCTGATATTACACAACCTTTAATACCAGCACCTGCCAAACTATCATAATTATCACCACCCAGAAAAGATATAATACTTCCCGGCTGTGATGGATTTTGTGGATCCTTTAAGATAATTTTCATTTCACTTTCTTTTTTTGCATACACCAATTCTTTCGGTATTGTATCCAGATACTTTGTTCCTTCCTTTGTGATACCTTCCCATATAGAACGGCGAACCTGATTTTGCTGTGGTAATAGATACCAATAGTTTCCCTTATCCTTTAATGCCCAGCCTAGCATAATTTGTATTGATGTTAAGTCCTTACCAGCTCTTCGATGCCATACTATAAAAGCTTTCTTACAATCATCGATAACACATTTGTTCCATATATCGACTTGATAATCACGAAGTTTTATTGCTGGAAGGTTTATTAACATTTACTTGACTCCTTCTCTAACCTACCAATAAGAACTTGTATAGGTTGCTTGTTATCCCCGTTGTCATCTTGCTTACCATCATAAAAGCCCATGAGCTTACCCTTTAATTCCTCTACCTTGAGTGCAGTAGCATAGTTATGGACTTCCAAACACTTATCCTGTATCTCTCTTAACTTATCAAAGTGTTCAAGCTTTGTGTATATAATAGACTGTGCTGTCCTTTCTTCCGATAATCTCTTGAGCTCTGCTATCTTTTCCTTTATGGCTGGTTTCTTCATAAGCTGACTTCCACCATTGCTACATTTCTTTATGGTGGCCTCATCTTTCTTACCTTCATACCCATAGGCCTTTTGATAGGCTTTTCTTTGTGAAAGCCCTCTTGCATATAGCTTGCAAAATTCGATCTGCTGTGTGTTTAAAGCTACTGTTTTCAATCCTATACTCCCTTTCTAATACTTAATATAGACTGTTTTTATATTTTTTCAAGTGTTTTTTTAGGGGTATATATATTTTTATAGGGGGTTTTTATGCCCCCTATATATTTTACTTATCTTCTTTGATTTCAATATTGAGTTTCTTTGGCTCTGCTTTCGCTGGCTTTGGTTGTTCTGCAACCTTAACCTCTTTGATTTCATAGCCCGGATATCTCTTCTCAATCTCAATCCTTAATTCTGGATTTTCTGAACAGAGTTTCGATAACTTTGCTTCATCAATATTGTAGTGCTCGAGTAATTGATTGATGTAGTAATAGTCCATATCACTTATCATATCATTTACAAGGCTCTTATCATTGACATAAGTTTTATCACTTTTTACCATTTTCCAATCCTTTCTCCTTGTTAAAGTCATTGAGCTTTTTCAACAATGTTGGTTGCCCAATAACATCTATTCTAAGGTTATCTATCTCAGCTGTCAAACTAAAAGTTTCTTTTTCCACTTTGCTCTTATATTCCTTATTGAGCTTTTTTATAATCTCATTTCGTGAATTATTGCGAGCATTTATAGTGTCAACAAGACCATCGAGCATATTTTTTCTACACTCTACACTTTGTTTGTTAGTTCCACATAGTTCCCTTTCACAGTTATATGTTTCCCCTTTTTCAGTCCTGATCAAGACAAGTTCATATCCGTTTTCCCTCAATAGCATTCCAGTAACAAGGCCTTCATGGATTGTTTTATCCTCAGTCTTGTAGTAATAAACTATATCTCCTAACTTCATAATCTATTCCTCCTGCAATTTATCTACCAATAGTTCATACTGGAAAGTATTGTTCTTTTTAATTCTACGGCTTTCAACATAGAGTTTCAATGTGTCTGCACCTACACCCCTATCAATAGCCTCTTTTTTGATATCCTTAAGTGTTTGCTTATAGAGCTGGATACTATCATAAGCTGTGATATATCTTTGTGCAAGTTCCTCAAGGATTTCTTTATATTCGGATATGTTTACCGATGTTGTTTTTTCGATTTCTACTTCAAGTTTATTTTTTTCTACCATTTGCTTTCACTCCTTTTTGTGTTTTTGTTGTTTTTTCTTCCTTAAGTGCAAGTTCTTTTCTCAAAATTATCAATCCTCTTTTCAACATAGCTAATTCACTTGCAACAAAATTATATATTGTTTCTTGTCTATCAATAAAAATTCTTAATTGTTTTTTTGTGAATTTTTGAACTGATACTTCGTTTTTTATTTTTTGTTTTGTCATTTTATTTTCCTTTCGTTGTTGTTTGCAGGTGTTAATTTGATATTATTTTTTTCGAGAATAGAAAGACCTGCAAGCAATCTACTCTCTTTTATCCATACCTTTGTTGCTTTGGCCAAAGGTGTGTCTAAAACTGGTGGAAACAAGTTTATAACTTTACTCATTTTATTTACCCTTCCTTATGTTAATTTGATACGAAGATACTTTACAGAAGTCATACTCTGCATATTTACAAAGCTTTTGTGCTAAACTATCTTCCTTGCATTTGCTACCGATAATTATACCAGTGGCAAACAATACTATGCTAACCATAATATATTTTATATATTTTTTATCCATAATATGCCTCCTATTTCTTATAAAACCACATTACTATAAGAGCAAACATCATTTCTGCTAATGCTATTGCGAAAATTTGATTTATTGTTATTTCCATATTATACCTCTGTTATTACAAAGTCAATTTTAATTCCGTATGCTTTTTCGATCAAGGCGATATCATCCAGTGTGATTTTTCGTTCACCTCTTTCGATTTTTGAAATAAAGCTTTGTGGTTTTACCTTCATTCTAGCTGCAACATCATCCTGAGATAAGCAAAGTTTTTGCCTTCTTTTCTTTATTGCTTCTTTTAAATCTAACATTTTAACTCCTTTTCTAAAAGTTTTGTTGTTAATATTTGGATCTTTGCAAGGGTTTCATAGGTATGATCGCCTTCACTTCTTTTTTTGATATACCTTTGTCTTTCCTGTTCCAAAGTTTCCGGTTCTTTTATCTTACGGATTCTATCTGTAAAATAAATCAAGCTTGATCCTGATAACATATTACACCTCCTACCATTTATAAGGGTTGGGCATAGTCTTAACTATTATCAAGACCAATATTCCATAAAATAGAATAACTAAGAATGTTGCAACTAGCTCTTCCATTTTCTTTTTTCTTTCGAATTTTTTCATTTCTTCATTATAGTTTGTCATGCTTTCTCTCCTTTACTTTTGATCATTCTTTAAGCAAGAATAATTTCCATCGTTAATACATTTGATTGAATAAGTGAAGTGATACTTCCTTCTCAACCGTTCATCGTTCATCTCTGATACCTTATCTGTTATATATTCTACCACACCACCAATTCCAAAGATGCACAATATAACTGTTATAAATATGTATAAATCAATTAAGTTATCTATCATAGCAACCCCCTTACATTGTTTCATTTACATATAGCCATAAGTCAAGTAATGCTTGCACCTTACCAGTTTGATACATCCACTGGCCATGACTGTTTGTATTATATGTTTTATCCATTTCATCCTGCTTTGCTTTTTCAACAGCAAGTCTTTCATCAATAATCTTTAAGAATTTTTGTTTTTGTGTCATATTGCACCCCCTTTATGCTTTTAAAAGTTTATCAATTTCTTGTAGTGAATACCAGTCGTTAGTCAATGTTCTTATATATTTTATAATCTCAATATCTAACTTTTCATAAAGTTCATTTACATCCAACACAGAAGATGCACCATCTCTTTTAATATCTTCTGCCATTGTGATAATGCGAGATTCGTATATTTCTTCCCAATTATACAACCAATCACCATCTTCATCAACTCCAAGAAAACAATCTTCTCTTTCAACATCGGTTAATTCTTCTGAGTAAATTATTTCTTTTATTTTATTTTTTATCATTTTTATACCTCTTCGCTTAAGTTTCTGACTACTTCTCGTTCGCCATCAATACTTAATATAAACCCATTTTAAACTATTGTCAAGCCTTTTTTAGAATTTTTTTTAATTTTTTTTAAAATATTTTTTCCTGAGGTTATAAAACTAAGTTAATTCAATCACTTAACACTTACAAAAATTATGCTTAAATTCTATATATATAAGGTTTGCAACTATAAATTCATTCTCATAAGTGATAAAAACTTCCCATTTTCCTTTTTCATTTACTTTGGCTTTGCATATAGTTTTGAGTTTATCTTTCATAAATTCTTTTTCACTGCAACATTGTTTTTTGAACTTGAACTTTGCCTCGCTTGTTAACATACCTACTCCGGTTGTGTATTCTGCAAGCTCTTGACCTTGAACATCTAACTGCCCCATGATACTCCAACCTGCAAACATTCCATATTTATTTTTGTTTTCCATTTTCTCCCTCTTCCTTATGTTGAAACTGATCTGGATAATCTCTTTCCAAAACTTTTAAAAACTTCTCATAGACTTCTAACTTTGCATCCGATACCCTGTCAAGATATCCAATAGCAGATATAATTATATCACAAGCCTCATCTATTTTTTCTTCTTCTGATACTGCACATTCAAACTCATGGACTTCACCCAATAACTTTTTATATTGTATATCTGCATCCACATTTGGAAACTTCTTTTTATGGAAAGTCGATAATACATTAAAGAAATCACTCCCATGTAAGCTACTTTCAATTTTAAAGAATGTTACTATACTGTCTTTTTTCAATTCTTCCTCCTTTATTCAATATTTAATTTTTCGTTTTTAAAATTTAAAAATTCTCCTGTTTCAGCATTATATACAGGTTTTTCCCAAAAAGTATCTTTTAAACCAACATATGCTTTTTTATATTCATAATCTATATAAGTTATATTTACTTCTTCCTCACCTTTTGTTTTATATTTCCCTATTTTATTTATTTTCCAATCATAAGCAGAATATCTTGAAATAAAATATTCTTCTTCTTTCTTTTTTACCACATCAATTTCTAAAGGATTTTCTATTTGTGAAAGTATATTTGTTGTAAATTCCTTTGTGCAATATTCTCCTTTTGTAGTATATACTTCTGTTCTATGGTCTGCATATACTCCTTCTGTGTTTCTTATAGCAGTTATTGAATCTACATTTATATAAGAACTTCCTATTTGTATAAACTTCATAATCTTACTCCTTATTATCAATTTCTTTTAAAACTTTTCTTATTTTTCTTTCTAATTCCTTATCATCTTCATATTTCTTAATTGCTTTTGATAATTCTTTTATTCTTCTTTTTCTTTCAAATGAATATAGGTTCTTTGTCCGAAATAATCAATACCTAAAACTATATTTTCCTCGAATGAATTTTCAACATCATAATAATATTTTGAGTATCTTTTATCCCAAACTCTAAACTTAAATCTATCCACTTTAACCTCCTATCTTTTTAAGTAATTCATCTATTCTTTTATTTATTCTTCTATTATATTCAATGATTTCTTTTTCATTTTTTGTTGATTCTTGAATAATTTTTATATTTTCATTTAATATTTCTATATTTTTTCTTCTAAAATGAATATCTATCATTAAACATACTATCCAATAAATAATAAGGCATATAAAAAATTCTTTCATACTTCTACCTCCTATGTCCTATTGCTCTTTCAAATTTTTGCATTGCTCTTGTCATAGCATATCTTGTACTTACTTTTTTCATTATATAATCTAAAACAAACATAAAAATTATAAATCCATAAACTATTTCATAAGGTAGCATTACAGACCACCAAGACCAGTTAATAACATTTCCAAGTTTTAATCCTATAAATAATATTTGTAATAAGTTTATCATATTATATCTCCTATATTATTCATTATCTTCACAATAACCCCAATCAATAGTGTTAAATAACCAATCTTTAGCCATTTCTTCTATTTCTTCTTCTGTTGTATCATCTTCAATTTCAATAACATCTTCAATTTTAGACCCCACTTTACCTGTTGACGCATAAATTTTTATTTTTTTACTCATTTCTACCTCCTATTTATCATATACTATATTATCCATATTTTTAGGAATCACATATTGAACTCTTTTTCTAGTTAAATTATCAATAATATTATTTTGATGTTCTATAACATTTTTTAGATACTCATTCTCTTTCTTTAAACAAATTGTTTCTACATCGGAACATTGCATATCAAAAATTCTATTAACAATTCCTCCAAATCTTAAAGTTTCATTTTGTAATTTAATATATTGTTCTTGTTTTAATTTTTTAATATAAGCTACTTGTTTTTTATAGAAGTTTATATCTTTAATTTTTTTACTCATACTTCTACCTCCCTTATTCTTGAATAATAACTGATGATCCATTTACATATATTTTATGTCCATTTTTTTCAAATATTGCATAATCATCTTGAGCCCGATATATACATTTTGTATTTTCTATCTTATAATTATTTTGAATAATTGTATATTTTTCACTTTCTTTACAAGGTTTGGTATTACAACCAGTTAATAATAAACATACTAATAACAATTTTTTCATTTTTTACCTCCTATAATAAGTTTTCTATTATTGCTTTCATTTGTTTAGCTGTGCGATTTTCTATTAAGACTTCTTGACAATAACCACATAAAATATTCCCATTTTTGCAAAAACGCATACAACCTACTTCAAAACATTGTTTATAACAATTACCGAAATAATCAAGAACCCTTACAAGAACATTTTGTTTTTCTGCAAAATCCCATAATTCTTTCCATTCTTTATCTGTCATATTACACCTCCTATTTTAAATTTTCTCTTATAGATTTCATTTTAAAATCATCAGTGATTACCATATTTAAGTCTATTCCAGAAACCACTAATAAATGTAGAGTTTTCAAATCATAATATAGATAATTATCTTCTGTTTTATATATCTTTATTGCTTTAGGATATTTCTCACATTTCCAGCCATATTTTTCCAATCTATATTTTACTATAAGATATAATATATCTTCACCTTCTTTTCTAAAACAACACAAACTATACATTTTTTGATTGTTTCTCTTCCGTATTATTGTTAATATTAAAGCCACACAAAATACAAAATACAATGCCGATATAATGTAATTTCCAATTTCAATACTAGCCATTTTATTTCCCCCATATATATCTTAAGTTAAACATGTTTTCTTTTATATCAAGTCTATATGTATAATTTACATAAAAACTATTATTGCCCCATTCTAATTGTTTTATGTTATAATTTATAATTTCATTAAGCTCTTTTCTATCGACAGTTTTAAAACAACCTTCCTTATACTCTGGATAAATTTTTAGTTTATACTCTGTCTTTAAATCCAAATTATAAAGATATAAATTTATTGTTCTTGCTTTCAATGTTTTTATTATATTTATTATTTTCATAGTTATTCTCCTTTCAATCGCAATATATAAAATGTTTTTTATTAGTTGTTTTAGCTAATCCTGTTAAGACATTTCTAACAGCACTAAGATTGCAATTTTCACTTTTTGCTGCTTGAATTGTGCTAATATAAACTTTATTACTTTCTATACATTTAACTTTTCTCCATCTTTTAGTAGGTTTATGATAATTTATAAGATTATGTTCTACTGCATGTTTTATATTTTCTTTACAAGTATTCCATTCTAAATTTTCAACTCTATTATCTGTCTTTATCCCGTTTATATGATTAACTTGTGGCTTATTTTGTGGATTCTTAATAAAAGTCAATGCAACAGCTCTGTTAGTCCTCACTTGAAAACTTTCACCATTTTCCCAATATGTAAAAAATAAGTAATTTCCTCTTGTGTAAAATTGTGGTAGTATATGCCCTTTTATTTTACAACTAGTTATACCACCCCATTTATTACATTTAGTTATGATATGGTCTATTGTTTTAATTCTGCCTAAACTTGATACATAGATAAAGTCGCATTTAGGATATTTCTTCCAAATTTCTAACTTTAATTCCTTTGATGTAAAGTTGTGATAATATCTTTTGTTTTCCATTTTCATAGTTATCCTCCGATTGATGAATTTTGTTATGACAATAATTACACACTATACATAAATTGTCAAGTAAATATTTATATTCAGGTTTTTGTGTTCTTTTAAATTGAAAATGATGACAATGTAAATTCTTTTTTTCACCACATAATATACATTGAAAATTATCTCTTTCCAAACATTTTTTTCTTACCCTTTCCCAAAGGTTTGCAGATTTTCTTGACACCTTCCTTAATGGTGATTTTTTAAGTGTATAAGCTTTGGCCTTGATTGTTGAGTTCCAACAAAGTCTTTCACCCTTTGCTTTCCTTTTATCACTCATCCTACTTAACATTTTGTTTCTCCTCCAGTATTCTTGTTCTTATTAAGTTTGTTCGATCAATTTCTTTTATATTGTTTAAGTATTTACAGAAGTCTTTAAGTTCTTTATCAATGTTTTTATCTTCTGTTTTAATTTCTTTTTCTTTCTTATCCATTGTTGCTTTCTCCTAATATTTCATAAAAAGATTGTGGAAAATCTATATCTGTGAACTGTAAGTTTGTATCTACATCTTCCATCCAGATATGATTTTTTCCAAACTTCTCAAGATTATCTTTATATATTTTTGTTGCAAGTTCAATATTTTTTTCTCCTAAGTTCCAAAGATCAGGACACTCTGCTTTTCCAAACACCCTTAATCTGAATTGTGGAAGTTCTCTATTTACAAAAGCAACTAACAACATAAAATCTTCTTGACTTCTCATTTCATTAAAGAAAGCCTTTTGCTTTTCATTTCCATAAACTTGACTGTCTTTAAAATTCTTTACTGCATACAACAAAGCTCTGCGATAATATATGAGTTGCATAAATACTTTGTGCTTAAAAAAGTATTGTGAAATAAAAGTATTTACATCAATATCTTTTGTCTTTATATATGTTTTCAAGTCTATAATACAATTCTGTTTTAAATAATCCAACCTTGCTTTTCTCTGGATGCCATCTTCCTCAGTCCAGATTATAGATACTTCTGGATAACCGTTTGCAATAATATTATTATCAAACAACTGTTCATCGTAGTGTAAATAATCATATATTCTTTTCATAAGTTGATAATCTTTTCTCGAGATTATTTCCTTATCCTTCTGTAAGGCCACCCAGTTTTTATATGAGTTGCTATTTTTTGAATACTGATCAATCACTTCTGGAACAACCGAGTATCTTTCATTAAAAGCTTTTTCACCTTCCAATAATAAGCAGTGAAAACTTCTTCCATCTGATAAACACTTTTTATCTTCCTTCTCATATAACGTATTGAGATTTGATTGCCACCAGAATTCCAGAGGCGAACTTAATATCATCTTCATTGATGAATTACTTAAGGTTAAGGCCTCAATATTATGATATTCCTTTTCACTTAAGTTAAAATATATTCCATCTTTCATTTGTTTTTCCTTCGTTTTCGTTAAACCTGATACCAGAATAAACCTAATTTTTTATAATGTCAAGAAATTTTTTTAATATTTTTTTATATTTTTTATTTGACAATATTATTTTATTATATTATTATTGATTACAGATATTGAATAAATATCACTAACAAACAAAAGAAAGGATAAAAAATGACTAATACAATATATGATGTAGTTTCACCTATGGAACTTAAAGCAAGAGCCTACCTTGACCACATTAAAGATTTGGTTATCGGTAATGCTTCTGATAATACTAAGGCCTGTGAACTCTTGAAGGAAATTGTTACTTTTAAGAAATCACTTAAGGAACAAAAGGATGAACTCCTTAAGCCTTTAAAATCACAAGTTAAGGAAATCAATGATAAGTTCTCAACCCCAGAAGATTTCATCGGCGAATCGGAAGTTATCATTCGTAATAAAATAAATTCTTACCTTGATTATATTCGTAAAGAAGAAGAAAAAAGACTTGCTGAACAAAAAAGAATTGCTGAAGAAAAAGCCTTGAAGGAAATGGAAGAACTTGAAAAGCAAAAACAAAATGCTGAAGGTTTTGATCCAGTTACCAAACAAGCTTTACAGAATGCTCTTGAAGAAAAACAAAATGCTATTGTTAATGCAACTGCTAAGGAAGAAAAAATAAATCTTTCAAATGATAATGCTGTTGTTCGCCAGATATGGACTTTCGAAGTTGAAGATCTATCAAAAGTTCCTGTTGAGTTCTTGAGTATCAATTCTGTTGCTGTTAATTCTGCAATTAAATCTGGTGTTCGTGAAATTCCGGGTATTAAAATTTTCCAAAAGTCATCTGTATCTATAAAATAAAAGGGGGATATTATGTTAGAAACTATAACTTTAATCGCTATAAACTTAATCGCAGTATGTAAAATCTTTGATACTGTTATCAATTATAAATATGTTAGGTTCATTAAAAGCATAGATAATTATGCTATACCTACTGAAAGGAATAGAAATGGAAAACAAAAAAGATAAAAAAATAAACTTATGTGTTTCAATTACAAAGGAAGCATACGAGATTTTAAAACAAAGAGCCTTGCAGGAAAATCGTAATGTTTCAAATCTGATTGATACACTCATAAAAGATTCAAAGAAAAACCCCTTTTAATAAGGGGTTTTTTATTCGAATATTTCCAACAATGCTATCATGAGCTTTACCGATAAGTCCGGTTCTTTGATCATTAAGTATAAACTTATTATAAGGCATACATAAACAACCACAAGAACAACCTTCGCTAATTTCTTTTTTATCTTATCCATTTACCACCTTATCATCTATTGTTTGTCTGTCATAGATATACCAGAACATATCCCCGACATTCTGTCCTTCAAAAGGATATACTGGACAACTACTTACAATTTCTTTCTTTGATGCACAACTGCAAAGAAGAAGGAATAGGAATATTAAAAAAGTCTTGATTGTCTTTTGTCTTAAGCTCATCTTTCAATTCCTTATTTTCTGTTTTTAATTTATAAATAAGTTTTTCACTCTCTCTTATTTTCTCATTTACTGAGATTGCATTATCACCCTTACATTGATTATAGCCCTTTGAGAAACTATAATTATATAATCCCCAAAGAGCTATAACACAACCTATAAATAACAAAAGAGTTTTTTTCATCTTTAATCTACCCAAAAATTAAAGACATATTTCCAACAAGCTTTAAGTGTTGCACCGAGCAAAACCCATACACCTGAAAGAAAAGCACCGATTATATTCCATACAATCTTAAGAAAATTATATAGAATACCTACGAAGTTAGTGCAGAAATCTTTAAATGCAACTTTAACTTTGTTCCAGTTGTCATTGAAAAGTTCCTTTACTTGTTCGATAAATTTAGCCCATATTTCTTTCATGTTTCCTCCTTTTTTTTCGTGTCTAGCAGGGGGAACAGAAGGCTAGACATTGAGAGTTTTAACTTAAGACGAAGAGTTACAGGAGTTCCCCCATTTACCAACACCTATCTTATATATAAATTATTTACTTGTCAAGCATATTTAGAAAGCTTAAACAATCATCCACACTTCTCCATAATCTATATACTTGACCATACTGGCCAAGCTTATCTTCCATCTTCTTTTGATTTTCACTTTGCTGGCCGTTCTTTGTTTTCAATTCCACGAATATAACTTTTCCCTTCGGTGTGATTATAACTATATCCGGTTGGCCGTTTGTGTATCCCCTTGCTTTGTGTTCGCTTATAAATCTCATCTTGTCTTGTTCGTTGTTTATAAATGAAAGTGTTGACATTATATCCAAATCAAAGACTATACAATTAAATTCTTCACGAAGGCAACGAACTATTTTTTTCTGATCTTCGTGTTCCACTACATTAAATAATTCTCTTTCTCTCCAATCCATCTTGCACCTACAATAAAATATATATATCTTTATTATTGTTGTTGGTGTTGTGAAAACTGTGAATAACTTTTTTAAATCTTTGTTTTCACTAACTATTTTAATTCTACACCTGTGAATAAAATTGTCAATGAGATTTTAGTTTTCCACAATTTACTAACAGGTTACTAACACCTAAGGTTTATAAATCTATCCCTTAACTGTTCCATCTTTCTATATAGTGGATCTCTGTTCCAATCTATTTTCTTATTCCTATAATCATATAAATTATTGAAGGCCTGTTCCCAGAGTGCAACGAGATAAAGTTTTGTATTGATACATAAATAAAACTTTTTTCTATCTCTTTCTTTTGTTTTTGAATAACGATATAGAGTTTTCTGGATTGTTATTTCTAACTGATCGATCTCATTTCGGATATTATTATACTTCATTTTTCCTCACTTTAAGGCGAAGAGAAAAGAAGTAAAAACTTCGCCTTACAAGACATCATTATAAAATAGATGGTGTCCTATCTTGACCACTGGTATTTTATTTTCAGCCCATTTAGGATGCACATTCTCTGTATGATAATGAGTGCTTTTGAAAACTATATCTGGCTGGTGGCCACATACTGCTGCAAAAGCTATATCATATATGTTTCCTAAATCTTCTTTTGTTAACTTTTCCATCTTCTCTCTGTTTGGATCGTTTTCATTCCAACAAGAGAATTGCCATTTCTTTGTGCATGTATCTGCGATTGTTTTTCCTGCGAACCATTTTTTTGAACAGAAACGATTTATAACTACACAAGCGATTGCCTTCTGTCCGATTTCACCTTCACCCCTTGCTTCACCCCATATAGTCTTTGCAAGTGTGAGTATATCATTTTCTTTTTGTGTTTCTTCTTTTTTCATTTTTTGCCTTTATTGATTTGTATTCTTCTTTTGTTTTACGGACTTTGTAATATAGATAACTTGCTGTTAAGATAAAAGTTATAAAGGATTGTATAAGTGGTAAGTTTGCTATTATAAAACTTAAGATGACCCCTAGTGTTGTATTTTGAAAAGTATTTATTTTTTCCATTTTTCCTACCATTTCTATTTTGACCTCATTTTATTTTATATTGATTCTCTTGTCAATACCTTTTTGTAAAAGCTGGCCTTTATTTTTTTTTAAAAGCCAGCATGCTCTATACCATTTTTTCTGTATGTTCTGAATAATACTTACGGACTTTTGATATATTCTTCATGGCCTCAGATAAGTCTTTCAATATATCAATCATCTTTCCCATATCACACAAAGACATTTCACCATCAGACATAAGAGGAGTTTTAATTCGATTAAAGTTCTTCTGTATGATAGTTTCCATTTCCATAATAGTTGTCTTTAATCCTTCTGGCATTTGTTATTCCCCTGTTGTTTCTGTTGAAGGTGTTGAAGTTTCAGATGTAGTCTGCACAACATTCTGTGTTGCATACAATGGACAATCAGGTGTGTTCCAAAGTATAACATAAGGTGTTCCTGTTGCTGGAACTACATAAGATCCATAATATCTTTTTCTTACTTTCAATCTATCAGAATAAACTGGAAGTGAATATTTGTTTAATAGATCTACTTCTGCACCGTTCACAGTAAGTTTATAAGGAACTGGATCGCCTGTTATTACATTGTTTGGACATTGACAAACTACAAGCTCAAAATAATCAAGGCTTGATATATTTGTGCTGTTCGATAATGTAGCAACAAGATTACCACCAGTTTCAGTTAAAGACAAAGTCTTATGAAAGTTCGGATTACAATTACAAGTCATTTTCTTTCCTTTCGTTCAGGGGTGGAAGCCCACCCCGATTGATTAAAAGCCACAGCCACATCCATTTATTGTTATACTGCTTGACATAGAGACAGTTATTTCACTTATTTGAGATTTATCCAACATTACATATATTATAATTCCAAACAATATACACATCAAGGAGAATAAATACCCAAAAAATTTGAATGCTTGTTTCTGTGCTTCCTTAAATATCTCTAGTGCATTATTATCCATTTTTACCTCTTATGCTGACATACCTTTTACTTCCCAAGAAAAGTATCTATAAGAAGTTTCAGCCTTTTTAAAATATCCGACTAGATTAGTTGTGGTGCAATTTGCTTCATTTACACCTACACTTCCTATATAACCTGAACCACTTGTATTTCCACAATTTACTATATTTTTATAATAATTTTTATCAGACATCTCAATTGTCAATGAAATATTTATGTTAGAGCCTGATGCAGTTTGGTCTGAACCAAAATCATAAATACCACCTTGTTCTACCCAACCACTTGCATACTTACGATACCAAGTATAACCATTCTCAGCAGTAGGAACTTGATATTCTATAACAGCATCAGCACCAGAAATTGTATCTGTATTTCTTTGATTTCTATCTTGTTTATCGTTTAATGCTTCTGCGAAAGCCCCAACATTTATATCTTCACTCATGTTTATTCTCCTCTTAATTGTGAAATTTCTTCTCTTGCTTCTTGCCTTGCTGTTTTTATTTCAGCAGGATATTCTTCACCCGTATCAGCAAAACGAATAGCATACCAATCTGTTGATTTTAGGTATTGTTCCAACTCAGCAATTCTTTGTTGTTTTCTTTGCTCTTCTTCAAATTGTTCTTGCTCTTCTTGAGTTCTACCCCAAGCCTGCAATTCTGTATCTGTTTCCTTAATATCATAATTGAGCCTATGATTTTGTTCTACAATAAAATCTGCTCTCTCTTTATTTGTATAAGGTTTTTTAAGTATCGCTTTTATTTCCATTTTATTTACTCCTTATATATATCCTTTTACTTCCCAACTTAATCCAACTTGTAAATCAGCATTTCCAAACCCATACGAATTTACTGCAAATTCTGAAGTTGATAAAATATGATAGCCTATACTAATATTCCGAGCCGAACTATCTGTCCTATAAATTGTTTGAGGACAAAGTCTAACATCATAATTTGTATCGGACATTGTTTTTATCAAGGTTACTTTTGCAGATATTTCTCTACTATTATTTGCAGAAACATATCCACCTTGCTCGCAGTATTTACCAACAAAACTACCATCTGAAGGATCATACTCATCATATACTTTATACCAATCCCTACCATTGTTATAAATTTCCACTAACCTTCTAAGTCCAGATGTTGCTGATATATTACTTAAGTTTCTATCAGCTTTACCATTCAATTCCTCAAAGACTTCACCAACTTGTTGTTCATTTGGTGTTTGTGTGAAATTACCTACAAAGAAATATAAATAATGTTGTGTTCCTCTTTGTTGAACTGGTGCAGAATCTTGATATACTGCATTTGAATCGTGAGCATTAAAATGTATATAATTTGATGTATATCCAGAATCGTGTCCATAATTAGATGCAGAACCTGATGTTTTTGATAATGCACCACTAAAATTTTGAGCCACAACATGACTTAATTCCATTTCACCTTTAATATTAGGTAATGTTTCAGGAACATACTTACCAACTTTATCTCTTAAACCAGTAAATGCATATTGTGTTCTAGGAAGTTTAAATCTTGCATTTTCAGGATCGAGTATGTAATACCAAGCTACACCGGTTGAGTTATAAATATCCAACACAGTATCTTCTTGATCTGCTAACACAATTCTATCTGTATCCGATACATCATATACTGTTATTGTGTGGCCACTGATTGTTTCTGTTGTCGATGTCAATGGCTCTAACACTTCTGCTACTGTTGAAGCACTTGTATAAACTCCACTGCTTTCTGTATATACATCATCTCCAACATCTGGTGTTTCTGAAGTTGTATAATATACCTCTGAAGAATTATATTTCCAAGCATAATATCCTGTGCCATCTGATGAAGGATCTCTATAAAACTTCTTGCTGTTTAATTCTGATACTATATAAGATGAAGGCGAAGCACTAAAACTTTCAACTGTATCTGCTATCACACCTTGATAATAAACATTATCCCCGATGTTTGGTATCTCTTTATCTGTATATAATATTGAACCTAAGTTTGCATTCCAAGCATATTTACCATCAGCATCGTGTTCTGGATCTCGATAGAATACTACACCCCAACCATTATCCATTGTGATATAATATCTGCTCATTCTCATATCTTCACAAAGATGTTTGAATACTGCCTGATATACATGGCCACTTTGCCATGAGAAAGTATCTGCTCTTAAGTAACAAACATCATTTATTATCTTGTCATGCCAGAAGTGATACAATAAAGGTAAGTTTGTTTTTGCCATACTTACTGCAATCTGTGCCTCTTGTGCTGAATTTGCTGCTGCCGTTGCTTGTGCCGGTGCATTCTGTATAGCTGTCATGTTAGATGCACAACTGTTTATATCACTCATATTTGTTGCACAAGCATTTATATCTGACATATTATTATCCACATCGATAACTGTTGATATATCTATTGCAACCGTATGAACACTTGAAATATCATCTGCAACTAAGCCAACTCTACTTATATCACTCGCAACTGTATTAACATTTGATATACTACCAGCCACTGTATTTACACCTGAGATACTTCCAGCAACTGTGTTTATGTTTGTTAAATCCCCAGCTACTGTATTTACATTTGTTAAATCTGCAACAAGTCCTGTTATATCACTTATGTTCTGTGCAACTGTGTTAACATTTCCTATACTTGAACCAACTGTGTTTATTGCTGGTAAGTTTTGACTTACTGCTTGATATGTTGGATCGTTTATAATAATAACTTGAGCATCAACAGTTTCTTGTATCCCTTGCACTTGTTCATCAAGTCCAGCTGTCTTTTCTACAAGTTCATCTGCTTTTTCTAAAGTTTCACCTACAAGGCCTAAGAAAGAAGGATCCCATAAGTAAGTATTATTTGTTTTTGTTTTAATACTCTGTGCAGGCTTTAATTTTACTCTAATAGGATTTTCATTACTCATTTACTACCCCCTGTGTTACGATTACTTCATCATTCCAGATTTCTTCATTCATACCGTTGGCTCTTATAATCTTTAATCCAGCGATATATTTACCAGTTTCCAAAACTGCAGTTTGAGTATTTGTGAACTGGAAGTTTAATATATTTGTGTCTGAATTTACAAAAGTATAAGTCAATCCTGAATCATCCGGTAAAGTTCTATCTTGTTTGATAACCAATTTCACCGATAATGCACTACAATCCAAAGGTGTATTGTCTGCATTTGTAAGCTCGAAAGCTAACTTAAATCCACAATTTTTTATTATAGTCTGCATTTTTTATTTTCTCCTTCCTTAATTATAATTACCTCTTGTTTATTCTGCAAGTGTTTTTAAATTTTTTACTGCCCTTCCTGCTGGTGCACCAGTGAACATCTCAATGAATGGAACAAAGATTTCTGCATAATCGAAATCTGTTTTATCCGATTTTGCCATTTTCTTGAATGATTTCATAAGGTCATCATATCCAACAACCGGCATTCCTTCACCTGAATATTGTCCGGTAAGTTTCTTATATCCTTCCCTTGCAACCTTATCAATGAAAGGTATAGGATCTAAGAACTGGAATGCAAGCTGTGATAAAATACCATCTGTCCATTCCTTATCTTTATCATCCGGTGAGAATGTGTTATATACAAGTGTTCCAGCAAGAACATATAGTGTAGGCTGAACTATTGCATAATTGAACAACTTTCTGCTTGCATCTTCAAGTTTTATATCACCATTTATTGCACTAACAACAGTATCATTTATTTTTCTTAAGTATTGTTGTGGTGTATTCTTAAAGGCGAACATCAATCTTACAAAAGCATTCCTGTTATTCTGGAAGTTTGAAAGACTGGAAGTCATACCTGATTGCTGACCTCTTAATGTTTCAAACTGGAATTGCTTTACTGCTTCTTCTACTGGCATTCCACTATCTATCATTTGTTTTAATCGTGGATATCCACCAAAGATAATCGCTGTTATATCACCTTGCTTTGTCATAAACGACATAACTTCAGTATAATTATTCTGCATTTTAGGAGTGAATATAGTTTTCTTTGCTTGCTGAACTTCTTGTGTTATTCTGCTCATAGCCTCATCATAACCAAGTTGTGATCTTGTTCTTAAGAAATCACCAGCATGCTTATACATATAATTGATTGTTTCTTTTGGATGTGATATACCTTCCATAAATCCTTTACCCCATGCACCGTATCCCATATTTTCTGCATAGTTTGTCGCAGATGTTAACTGCTTTACGAATACTGAAGGTGCTATTGCAATCTTTGCAGTGATAAAGTTATTTACCATTCTGCTAAGTATTGTGGAAACTTCATCTTGTTGTGTTCCCTTCATATACTCGCCATAGGATAATCTGTTTATCTGAGCATTGACATTATTCCAAACTTCATTACCGAATTTATTTTGAATAGCATTTTTAATTCTGACACTATTGAAAGTATCTCTTAAGTTCTTCCATTCTCTAGCCATATCTGTCATATAGCAAGCACCAGCAATATGTTGTCTGAATTTACTATATGCATCCTTTGGAACAACTAACACTCTTGACTTTGTTCTTTCTTCGAAGAAACTAGGTGTATTTCCTACCCTTGAGAAATCTGCAAGCAAGTCTGAATCCTTTTGATGTTCGGTTGATAACATCCAATAATTCTCTGTCTTGTTTAAATCTATTCCGTATTGTTCAACATAGACTTGATTGATTTCCGGATACATACTATCAGCTGTTTCTCTCATGGAATTTGCGAACTCTATATCCTGAGTTGTCAATAATGAGAACAAGTTTTTCATTTGATCTTCACCATAATAGTATTTCAAATCTTCCCAAACTTTTGAATTTTGAGCATCATTGAATAAATCTATTATCTGCATTTTTGTGATATCATAAGATAAGTTCAAGCCTGTCTTTGGATCTGTCTTTAATTGTGTGATAACTTTTCTCATTTCTGCAATTTGGTTTAAGAAATCACCCTTTGATTTATACTTGTAAATATCTTGTGCTGTGTGTAAGTTATCTTCCAATATCTTTGTTTTATGGATAACCATATTATTTTCAACAGTTTCCATTTGGAATTTATCTGCAACCTCTTTACCAGCAACTAAGTTAAGCATAGAGTGAAGGTTGTTTAAGATAACTGCAAGCTTGTTTTCAAACTTGTTTGCAACTTTACGATCGTTAACTTTGCCAAGTATTTCATTCTTATTATCTTTCAACTCTAACTTTCTTTCAAGTTCCATATCATCTTTTGCCCTACGGCCGAGCTCTTTTGCATTCTGGATTTCACTTAATAAGAAGTTTAAAAGTTGTGGAGAAGATTTTGCACCGTTCATCTTGTAAGCAAGATATAACTTTTCTATCTCTTTAATATGAGAAGTTTCCCCATTTTCTTCGGTTGTCATAGTTCTCCACTTTTCTTCTGCCTGAACTTGTGTTAACTTGCTATCTTCACGAAGTGCCTTGAAAAGCTTATTGTTTTCATAATCGTATCTTTGCTTTTTCACTTCGGTAGGCTTTGATTTCTTTACTTCCTTATCGATAAGCCCAGACAATAACCTTACTTGCTCTTGAGTATAATAATTTTGAGCTCTTTCTTTCACTCTTTCCATTGTCTTTTGTAATGAAAGTTGAGTGTTTGCTTTCTTTATTTCCGATAATAGTTTTGCTTTATCTTTTCCATCTATGTTTTGAGAATTGATAAAGTTAACAATACTATCTCTTATACCCTTCAATTTTTCTTCACTTGCTTTGGATAAATCTTTTGCAAGTTTCTTATAATCTTTTTCAAGACTTTTAATTCTATCATCTATTTTTTTCACTGCGATTTTATCAATAGCAGTTTTATTTTGCTCTCTCAATGTGGATAATGCTTGTAAGGTTTCTTCATAATCAAGATCACCAAGTATCTTTTCAGCCTCATCCATAGCAGATAATACACTTTCTCTGTAAGCAAGTTTCTGCATATCATCTTCCGAATATACACTCTCTGCATCTTCCATCATATTAAGTGCCATATCAAGTTCATTTCCAGCCTCGATATCTGTTTCTGCATCTGCCATTCTCATAAAGTTTTCACTCTTTAAGAACTCTATAAGCTGATTCTCATCATTTATAGCACCATCTTCCTTGAACAATCTTTGATTTTTTTCATCTTGCATTCCCATAAGATTTTTCAAGTCAAGGCTTTCTGCAAGCTTTGTATCTATTCCACCAGCAGATATAAGCTTTTGTTTTAAATTCTTTGGTGCTCGTGGAACTCTTGCATTCTTTGTTTTTAAAAGCTGATATATATCTTCAATGTTATAATCCCCAATATTGATTTCCTTACCGGCCTTTATATCTTTAAGCAACTGTTTTATTTCTGCCCTTTGTGTTTTTATACCGGATAAATCTAACTGGATTGCTTTTGTTCCAAACATACTATCAAAGAAGTTAACCATATTATCTGATAATTCTTCTCTCTTTACTAAGCCTTTTCTTAATAAAGAATCCCACATTTCCATAGCCCACTTCTTCATTTGATTAAAGTATTTCCTTAATCCTGTTGTAGGTGCTTGTTCCTGTGTGAAATAATTTACTGCCATTGTTGCAATTTCTTCTTGATAATCCGATTGCAACTTTCTTGCATTTTCTTCGTTGACTTCAAGTCCGAATTGTTTGAATAAAGGTTCAAGTAAATCCAACTTATTATTCTTTATTGCAAGTTCTATTCTGTATGTTGTGAAGAAGTGTGATAACTCATGCACCATTGTATCTACATCACCACTTTTCATTATGGATATTATTTGTTCTGATGCTTTTGTCATATCAAACATTCCACGAATATTCTGTGCTTGCTGTTCTTCTTGATAAAACTTATTTACAACTTGAACATCATCAGGATTAAAGATTACAAAACATCTTCCATCTTCTTGACCTTCATAGGTTATACCTTTAATACCTTGTTTATTAAGAAGTTCTGATGTTAATTTTGAACCATTTTCTCCGTTTTCACTTGTGTTATATAAAGCATAAGCAATACCTTGATATATTTTTTTACCTGTTGTTTTTTTATAATCCTTTACATCTGTTTTATCTTTAAACATTTTCTTTTGTAAATCAGTTAAAGAATTATATGCATTATCAATAGCATTTTTTACAAAATCTGACTGCTGAGAATATAATTTTTGTTCATCCATTAAGTAAGGCATTTCAGGAATATCTACTTCGTGAACTTGACCTTTCTCGCTATTTTCTAATTCGATAATTCCTTTATTTAAAAGATTTTCATCTGCATATCTTATATAATCTATTGCAGTAGAAGCATCAGCATAAGTTTTTATTTCTTGTTCTGTGTTTAAATTTTTTCTTGCTTCTGTCTCTATTTGTGAAAGCTCTTTAATCGCAGCTTGTTTATTTTTATTATTTTTTAAATAAGTTTTTATAGCTAATTCTTCTGGAGAATCAGGGAATATAGTCTCTCTTTCGCTACGAATAAAATTCTTTCTATATTTTTCTGCTATATCTTTATTGATTGTATAATACAAACCATATCCATGAACTTGTTGTCCTTCACCACTTCCTATCGCTTCTAAACTAGGTTTTTCATAATCAACACGACTTCCAGCATAAGCTTTTTGGAACAATACTTTTCCTGTGGCCTTATCCACAAACTCGCCATTCTCATTGAAGTATGTGTTTTCATCTGCAAGCTGTTCGCTTTGGCTCATAACCTTCAAGCCTGTATCTTCCAACATCTGCTTTGGTGTTACTCCAAAATCTTCATAAGTTGCATCTGCAAAGCTTTGAACTAAGTCTGCAACCATATCTTTTGTTTCTTCATTCACACCAGAAGTTCTTTCTTTTACCCTTTGGCGAATATCAAAATCTGTTTGTGCTTCACCAATATATCTATCCTTATATTCGCTTGCTCTTGATAAGATTTGTTTATAATCTGCATCAGGGTATTTATCCATATCAAGTTGTTCATTGAGTGTTTCTTTTGCATAATTACCCATCTTTTCCGGATCATTGATTGTTTCAATTATTCCATCGACAAGCTTTGGAATTTGTTTTTCTGGTATTCCTGCATTCTTAAGTTCATTCTCTACCTGTGTTCTCACTTCTCCCATTCTTACACGACCAAGACCACCAAGCAATCCACCAGTTAACATTGCATAAAATCCACTCTCTAATGCATCTTGCCAGATATTGATATTGCTTTTACCTGAGATATCTTTCATGAGATAATCACTACCAAGATTTTGAACTGTTTCTTGAGCACCTTCATCTATAACACCCATTAAAAAGGCCTTTGCACCCTTCTTCGCAATATTTCCTAAGAATAAATCTAATCCGATTTTCTCTGATACTGCTTCCCAAGTTCCAACTGTTAAGCCTCTTCCTAATGATTCCCATTCGCTCTTGCCAGCTTCTCTTGCTGTTTGGAAAGCCTCACCACCAGCAGTTGCACCGAAGAAACCTAACACAGCAGGTGTTCCCCCTATAAAGTTTGTTCCTATTGCTGTAAATAAACTTCCTGTTGCACCACCGAATTTTTCCCAGAAACCTTCACCCTCTAACTTGAAAGCCTCTGTTATCTGTTGCGACATTTCTTTGTTTTGCAAGTATAAACTATGTTGTTCCTCTTTTATCTTATTTGAGAATGTTGCAAATACTGCATCTCTTACTTCAAGATACTTTGGATCATTAACATCTATTCCCATTATCTGTTCTGTTAAATTCCTTACAAGTGGATGTGCTTGAACAATAGGTGCCACTGTTTGAACTCCAACATCCAATGCACCAAGTCCAGCTGCTTCAATATTCTTTGGAAGTTCTGCAATACTGCTTGTTATGTTTGCACCCATACCCCTGAAAAAACTTTCATAGAATGTTGGCTTTATAGGCTCAAGTGCGAATATTCCATTATCAGCCCTATCTGGAAATTCCTTCCATAAATTTCTAGCTTTAATATTTTTACCAGAATCTGCACCGAAACCTTTTAAAGTTTTACCTGTGTCATTATCATACACATCAAATTCAACTTCTTCTAATTCGGTTAATTCATTGATGTTTGGCATGTTTCCTCCTAACTCCAAAGCTTTGTTAATCTAGTCCATAAACCTTCATTCTGAACTTCGTTTGCGACTTCTCTAACTTTATTTCCTTCGCTTGAAGGTATCCAAAGTTTTACAGATTCATCGGTAAAGTTTCCTTGATTATCAGCATAAACCTTATATTTATTTCCTTGTTTATCTGTCATAATCTTATATTTTATTTTACTGGTAGTCTTTGGCTCTTGTTTTTTAGCCTCTATAACATCCTCACCGATAAGAACTTTTGCAACTTCCTTATCTGACATTCCCGGCATATATCCTTCCAAGTAATCCTGATAAACTTTATTTGCTATTTCAATCGATTGTGCTCTTGTTTCTGAAGTCGAGCTGTTTGGATCAAAACCTTTTTCAATCAATTTATTATAAGCATCACTATATAACTTGATAATAACATTTTTATTCTGTATTCCGGATTGTTTTAATGCACTATCAATAGTATTGAAAGCAACCTGTCTATTGTTTGGTGAAGTAAATATGAACATATCATCTCTACCATCTCGATCTTTTTCAATCATATCCATAATAGGTGTTGCTGTTTTAAGCATAAGCTCTTTATAATCTTTATCTGTTAAGTTTCCTTTGGCCTTTTCTGAAGTAAGATTGTTTCTATAATTGAACATATCTTCCATCTTCACACCATCGAAATCTTTTTTCTTTCCAGCCAAGTTATTATAAGCTTCATCAAATTCCCTTTTATTGAGAACTTGTATCGCTATTTTATTTGCTTCTTCATTCTTACGGCCGTTTCTTTCTTCTCTTTCCATTTCCTTGTTATAGCGATTGATAATAGTTCTTGCATCAGATTGTAAATCCATCCAATCTTTTTCTGAAAGAACTTCACTGAGCTTTCTTTTCTGACCAGCAGTAGCTGTATTATCCAAAACTCTTTTTGCAAAACTTACTTGCTCATCAGGTGGAAGTGTTAACATATACTTTTGTGTTGCATAAGCATTTGTTTTACTTATCTGATTTTTATAATTCCTTGCCTCTGCCGGTGTATATACATTACTACCATCTTCATACTTTGAGTCAATAAGTGCATTTCTTTCCTCAAGCGACCTCATATAATTTACATAATCATCTTCAGTTGAAGTATCTGATAATAAATTCTGGAAGGCCATTGCACCCATATCATCTGCATCAATGAGAGATTCTGTTATAGTTCTTTTTGTTTCATCTCTCTCAATCATTTTTCTGTTGTGCTTTGCTTTGGATATATATGATTGACTTGTTAAGTCGAAGTTGCTTAAGAAATCTACCTTAACACTATCATCAGCAATTTCACTGCTCATGGAAGTTCTTAAGTTTGAAAGTTCTTTGGAAAGTCTTTCTGGATCATTACCAAAAGTATCCATTACCTCTTGCATTGATACACTTGCAGAATTGCTTAATTGTTTTTCATATCTTCTTCGTGCATCGCTTATAGTATTTTCTGCTTTAGATTTTTGCTCTCTCCCTTGCTGAATAAGAGGATTTCCTATTTGTCCTAACTGAGCACTTGAAACATCTGTAACAGATTGCTTTTCATATATGTTAGCCATTTCCTTTACCCCCTTTATAGCCTATTTGATAAGCATTATATGATTTTACACTAGAACCTATTGAGCCAACCAATCCAGATACAAGTTGCATATTTGCTTGTTTGCCTAAAGCTTTTGCTCTCATTCTTTCTGCATCTGCTCTTGACTTCGCATTCTTCTCTTGAGATGCAATATCTTCACCTAAGTTCTTTGCAGATTGTTCAAGGTTTGCTCTTACCGAACCACTTGAAACTTTACCACCTCTTGATGCTGCACTGAAATAAACATTTCCAACTGCATTATTGTATTTTTCCCTGAGCATATTTGCTCTTTGTTGTGCTTGTAATTCTATGTTTTCAGCTTGTATTCTTGCTGAACTTGCATCTGCTTTTAAGGAACTATAATTTATTGCACTTCCCATAGCCTCTGCGAAAGCACTTGCCCCGTATTGCCATGCTACACCTTGATATAATTGTTTTGTGTAATCATCCATTTTTTTATCCCTCATAGTTTATATTTAGTTCGATTGATAAAACTTCTATCGGATAAAACTTTCCTCTTATCTTATAAGTTATATCATTGTTATAAATTGTGCAAGCATAAAAAGTATAAACTTGCTGATTTTTTTGTGTCTGTTCACAGAAGGTTAATTCCTTTGTGTCTTTACATACAACTGTTGCTTTTGCTATTCTCTTCTTAATCGACATCGTTTTATGATTGATAGCAATAGGATTTCCTACAACTTCATACTCAAAAGGAAGGCCAATATTATAATCCCCTGTCAATTCTTCCGGTATATTTCCCACACCCTCTTCATTTACAGGTATTAAATACTTGAACTTATCCGAATATAAATAAACTTCATTTCCAGCAAAGTTTTTATCTGTGAAAGTATCGCCTGCAATACTGATTGTCTTTGTATCATCTGTCTTAACATCTGATAATTTTTCAATAAACTTTATACTATTTCTTTCTACACAGATATAAATATCTTCTTTTAATGAGCATACTTGTAATATCTTGCCTTCGGTTTCGAATACAGTAGGTGCGAATATATTATCATTCAAAGATATGTTTATGATAAGCATTTTACCATCTGACAACACTACAAACATTCTATCGCCGAGTTCTTTGGCCGAGTTTATTTCCACATCAAGATCGATAGGTTGATTGATTGTGTCTGTAAATTTACTGATATTCAATGTGCTATATCCAGCTTGTTGATAATCATACATATAACTCAATAAGCTCTTTCCGTTTTTCTCTATGAAACAGATTGTTCCATTCAAGATAACAGGATTAACACCCGGTAAGATACCATTATTTGTTGCTGGTATAACTGAGAATTTGTTAGGTGTGAAATCGTTTTCCGGTGCTGATGCTTCAAAGTCTGAAGTAAATATGTGTAAGCCCCTATTAAATACCATATTGATAATAGGTGCATTTGTATTCATTTCAAAACTTATACTATCATTATCATAATTTCCACTATTCTTAAAGTTATAATAATCACCAATTCGGCTTGCCCAGATTGTAGTAGGTTTATCTTTACTACCACCTAAGAACATTCTTTGATTTCCAAAACAAACTGTCTTTGGATATCCCCTTGTTACACTCCATACAGCCTCATATCCTGTTATTAAAGTCCAGCTTGCGATTGCATCTGATGTATAGAAAGGAATTATTGTATATCCTTTAACTTCTGTTGCACTTGTATATTCAGTAATTTTAAATCTTCCACCGTTTCCATCTATATACTGGCCGACCATTGTATTATCAAACACACTTGATGCAGCAGTTATCTTTAATGTTCCATCAGTTCCAGAAGGTGTTATTGATACTGTCTTTGTTGTTTCAATCTCACTACCGAATAATTCATAAGGGATATTCTTAAAAGTTATGTTACTCCATGACCAGTTATTATCTGCAACCCTTACAAGTTTATAAGGTATAATCTCTGGATGAACGAATACTATTGTATCCTCTTGATAAGCCCAGTTCAAGTCATCAAAATAATCATCCTTCAATCCGGTGGCCGTTACTGTCGCCACAAGATTATCTTCCCTATATATATCAATTCTTTCATTTATCAAGACAAGTAAATACTTTTGATTGTTGTTATATATGAAATCCACAAACTTAACTTTCTCAAGTATCTGGCTTGTTTTATACATCTTGATTAAATCAATACTAAGTGTTGTGCTTACAGTTTCAGCTGTATCTAACACGAACTTTATATACTGAGCACCTTGTATATTAAGGTTAAACTTCTGTGATTTTTCTGTGATAACTATTGTATCTGTCTTTGTGTATGTTATACCATCTGCTGATATATAAATATCGCAAGGAATAATCAAACTTGTATGATCTTTTTCATACATGTTTAAGGTTACATCAGTTGTGCTTCCTGCAATCTTGAAAGAACAGTCTGCTGTAACTGTTGTTATACTTCCTTTACTATCAGTGGTATATGTAATATCTTCGGTAACATCTGTTTCATTTCCGTTATATTCTACACCGATATTTCCATTTACACCTTTACCAGCCTCGACAATAGTAACATCTGCACTATCAAGGGTATGTTCACCGGACATTAAACCACTTGCTCTATATAATCCTGTCATGCTAGGTGCTGCATAGTTGAACTTTAATCCGGTTATCTTTACAACTGCATTTGTTACAACTTCACCTAAATCGAATATAAATAAATCTTTTGTGTCTGCTATTGCATCTGATTCATAGACATTGTCCGGATCGAGTATATATGATGTTGTTCCACCGATATTATTTGTGATTGTAGGTGTTATCCTATCACTTTCAGAATAGAAGGATATTTCATCAATAAACTTTGTTCCCTGTCTTGTCTTTATTCCACCATAACAACTAACAACAACATTCTTCAATTTGGATGCAGAATTGTCATAGGCATCAAGATCGGTTCTTTCCAATAACTCAGGATTGATTTGTCCTTTTGAAAACTTAATCTTTTTTTGTATGGTGTTTGACATGCTCTCTCCTTATCTTATATCTGTTAATGCTGTAACATTCAAACTCTTTACTGGCTTTTGTCTGATATCCACATTTCTCGCATTTGAGAAGGCTTGTTCCTTTCTTTGTTCCAATATCTGCAATAAGTTTCCATCACCAGTAACAAGCTGGCATAATCTTGATGCAAGTAAATACTTTAAATAGTCCACAAAATATGAAGGCAAATTCTTCTCTGCAACCTTTTTAGTATAAGATATGTATAATTTTGGACTATTGCAATATAGCTCATCATCTACTTGCTCATAATCGGATAAAACTGATGTATAATTATCTGAAGTAAATCTTTGTCTTACGAATAGACAATCTTCCGGCAAGGTGTATTTATATTTATACTTTCCTTCTGTTTGTTCTTCCGGATCTTCTATTTCCTGTTTGTAGTTTGCAAAACTCCATGAATAGTTTTCAAGTGCAAGTGCTAAGATATAATCATATTGATTGTTTATAATACGGACATCGTTATCATCTGAACCAACGAAGTCAGGCCTCTCTGTTCTACCTAACTCTTGCAATGCTAAAAATTTTATATCGTTAATATCCATTTATAACCCCCAATGAATTAAAAGGGGGACTAAGCCCCCTTGCTTATTAAGAACATGCTGTAAGAGTAATAACACCAGAAGAAACTGATGCATAATACCAAGCAGGCAATGCTGAAGCTGTTGTTGTAATAACAAGAACTTTATCTTTTGCTACTACACCACAGTTTGCTGGCAAGAATCCTGCTGTTGTTACTGTGTCGCCACCTTCGTTATAGAAAATCCATAATGCAGGTGCAGCGTTTCTTTTTGCTGTATTACCGAAAGCAGTTAAGTTTTTTTGTTTGTAAGCCATTTTTTTGCTCCTTTCAATTTAGATTAGTATTTCTTTGAAAGCACACCAGCGATACCTTTGTTATCAATAACAACTGCACCAGCTGAGAATGAACCACCAACAAGCCAACCACCCTTTTCAGGAATGTATGACATTTCTGTTTCAATATCCATTCCAAGTCCAAGACCTACTGCATCCTTATGATAGATAAAGCCAGTTACACCTGTGCCTGCACCATCAACTGGAAGGCCACCTTCATCTCTTGAAGCTATACAGATGAAATCCATACCCAAGAATTTATTAACTGTTCCGTTAACCAAAGCTCTTACTGAGTTATAGTCAGCAGATGTTACTTGAGTTGTCTGTAAAAGATCTGAAAGTTGTCCTGCATCGTGAATGAATGTAAGGTTTTCAGATGGAACACCGTTTTTCTTCAAAGCAGTTACAGCAGAAATAAGTGTTGCAACTGTCAAAGCAACATTAGTTGTTCCAAACTTCATGTTTGTTGAGTCATAACCAGAGCTGATTGCATCGATAACAATTTGGTCAATTCTAAGGCCAAGTGCATCACCAGCAACTTCTGCAAGTTCGCTAACAGCATCATAGTTGATTTTCTTTACATCAAACTTATCAACAAAATCATATGCATCCCAATCTGACATTGTAGCAGTTACTTTGCTGAATTCAGCATTCATAATTGTTCTATCAGAATTTGGAACATGTAATGTAGCTAAGCCTTTTCCCTTTTTACGGAAATCAACTTTATCTCCAGTTACATTTGTTTTAAGTTTAACAGTGTTTCTTAACAAACCTTTATCGCCATAAGCCCTTTTAACTTCAGCATCATAATAGGTTTGAAAAGTTGAGTCAATAGTCATAGTCATAATTTTTCTCCTATTTACTTTGTTTATATTAAGTTTGTTTTTAGTTTCATAATAGGGCTTTTCTTTTATGTGGGACAGTTTCGAGTGAACCTGTTGAGCCACGAGAAAAGGTTACTTAACTATAAACAATATTATCTCTCCTTTTTTTAATTGTCAAGCATTAAACTGTTGGAAGTTTATTTGTTCTTCCTGCTGCAGTTCTTTGTTTGATTATTTCTATTCTTCTTTGTGCAGTTGTCTTTGGATCATTGTATTCTTTTGCAAGTGTTACATCATCTGCCAAACCATCTACACTAACTGTTGCTGGAATTTCAATATTGTTCTGGCCAAAGAGTTTTCTTATCTTTGCGACAATCATATTTCCAGTAGCAGAGTTTTTAACAAGATCATTAAGAACTTGCTTTTCACCTTTATCAAAGAAGTTATAATTTGCTACCCACTCAGCATTCTGTCTGATAATTGTTTCAGCATGTTCGCCGAGCTTTTCTTTTTGTTCAGCTATAAACTTTGCTCTTGCTTCTTGTTTTTGTTCTTCAGAGCGAGTATCTATAAGCTGGACATCTTCCATAACTTTCATGAACATATCTTTTACAAGATTTGCTTGTTGTAAGGTGAAACCATTATCCATAGCAACTTCATCAATATATTTCATTGAGCCATTAACATATTGTGAAACTGGTGTATCTTCTGACATAGCAATATCATATTTACTATCAAAAGCATATCCATCAGCATACTCTTCTTTTGTCGCTGGTGTATCTACTCCCTTTGAAAGTTTTCTTCGCATATCCATTGCTTGTTTTTTATACTTTTCAATTTCCCCTACTTGATTTTTTAATCTTTCAGCAACTTTGTCTTGTTTCAAAGTCATTGTTTCAGTATCAAAAATATCTTCATCAAAGCCTTCAGGTATAATGCTTTTTGTTTTTCCTTCTGTATTATCCACAACACCATCTGTCATATCTCCAGCTGGCTTTGCTGTTTGTGCAACTGTGTTTCCTTCAGATGTTGAAGGTGTTGAAGGTGTAGAAGGTGTTGAGCCTTCTGTTCCTGAAGTTGCAGTTACATTGTTGTTGTCATTAAGTTCTGTCATATTAGTTCTCCTTTTCTATTATGAATTTTAAGTCGTTTATAACGGCTCGTTTTCCCAACCCAAGATATACCTTGTTTGGATCTTGTGTATCAGGATAAACTTCATATCTCCATAATAACATATCCAAGAGTTCTCGGCCTTTGTCATTTCCTAAAACAGAGATAATTAAGTTTTCCCTATAAGTTTCATCTTTCCACTTGTGCTTTTGCATTTGCTTTTCCTTCTTCTTTTGCATTTGACATAGCTACATCATCCATCATAGCTTGTTGTTGTTGCATTTGCATTGCTTGAGCTTCCTGTTGTTCGATTTGTGCAATCTCATCAGCTGACCTTATAAACTCTGGCTTAATACCAAGTCTTTCAAGAATATATGGTGCAAGCTTGTTTATATCCAATACCTTGCTTGTATATTGCATTGTAGGATCTAAGCTCTGCATAAATTGAAGTGCTTGCAATGTGTTTGATACTTCCTTTACAGCTTGTTGATTTGTGAGATTTGAGTTAAGTTTAACTTTGAAATTCATACCATCAATCTTATTTGGTGTTAATTGATCTTCACTTAACTTTAAGAAACCAAAGCTTCCTAACACATCAACCATTCTTTGAACAAGTTTATATATGAACTCAACTGCTGAACCATAAGAATTTGATGCAACATTCTCAAGCTCATTTACTCTGGCCGATATTTCTGTTGCTGTTGTTTTTCTGTCTGGATCGTTTGGAATTGTTGAGGCATACATTCCCCTTTTAATATTCATTTCAAGCTGAACCATATTGTATTGCTGTAAATCCGGTTGTTGATTGACTGGAAGTGCTGAAACTGGAGGGTTATTCGTAGCATTATCTCGAACCGGATTCAAAGCACCGGGTGAAAGTTTAAATCTTTCTGGATCTATATCTTCAGATTTTACAGTATAAACTGGCAATGTGAAGGATAATGAAACTAAAGAATAATACTTAAGTAAGTTTAAAGTCTTACAGTCAGCTATAACTTTTAAGCCTTGTCCTCTTCCATAAGTTTCACCCGTAATTTTACCCCATCTAAACTCAACGAATGGACAAGTTTGACTTATCTTTTTATAAATACTTGTCTTATCTTTTAAGTTTATGATTTCATAATTCCACTCTTTATTGTCATAATCGTAGTAAGTTGCTTCAAGGATTTCAATTTCCTTATCAGCTTCCTGTTCATCATAGGTATGCTTTGCACCTTCCCACTGTTTTTCAATAAGTCTATTCTTAATCTTTTGTGTTCTGAAGAACATATCTATTTCACCGAATGCACCTTCCACCATATAGATATCTTTGAAAGGTATTGAAGTAAATCTCAAAGGTTTTTCTGGTGTTCCCGGCATAACAAGTAAAGTTCCTGTTCCAGCGATAAGTTCATAGTAGAACTGCGACATTGTTCTATCGAAGTTTGAGTTATCTTTGAAGGTGTTTATAACATCAGATATCTTTGATAATGTATCCTTTGCATCATCTTTTTTAGCTTGTAAATCTTCATTATTCCATATCTCACCCGGCTCAAGCATTACCCAAGAGGTGTGAACTGGTGTTAATAATGATTGTATCTTTTGAACAAAACCATCGCAAGCCTCTTCAAAAACAGAAGTGAAAACATTATCTGTGGCCTTCACTCCTTTATCTGTTCGCTCAATATTACCATATCTTTCTGGCATACCAAACTTATAAACATCTCTGTATAATTCTACGAACTTTGAATGCTCATCCTTTGAACCTTCAAACTTTTTGATAATATCTTCTATTGTCATTTTTACCCCCTATCCTAAAGTATCACTTTTAAGTTTTCCTACCAAGCCTTGACCTGATGAACCTGTAATAGATGCACTTGATAATGAACTTGCACCACCCGGCAATAATTGTGCTCGTTGCTGATCGATAAGCTCTTTTCTTTCTGATAATGCTTGTGCTTTTTCCTCAGCAATTCTTTTTTTATTTTCTCTCTCGACTTTTTTCTGTTGTTGATGTGTTTCATATGCAGAATATCCTCCGACAGCTGCACCCAAAACACCTGCAATACCTGCAATAATCGTTCCCGTTGCCATATTATACCTCCTTCGTATATTCACTTATCTTATAACCTTCTTTAACAAGCAACTGATTAAATTGCTCATTGAAGTGGCTATATTGTTTATTATACTTGAATTTATTTT
>JAEEGK010004620.1_pt1 | contig 33671 bp, 30 predicted proteins | sample 8958771 | NCBI WGS metagenome assembly JAEEGK01 (sample SAMN16246547, study PRJNA631951) | gut metagenome | biome: gut microbiome; feature: rumen; material: SC-attached | host: Bos | place: Iran: Karaj | collected 2018-10 | reverse complement strand
CTTGTTTGCATTATCGTATTTGCCGGGATTGAAGCAAAGAACACCCAAAAGCTTTGTGTTCTCTATTTCTGATACATGTCCAGAGAGCCATTCGAACACCATTTCTTTCATCCGGTTCAGTACTTCTATATTATGTTCTGATTCCTTTTCATTATTTTCGTTCCCATCTGGCAGGTACAATCCGTTACGCTTCTCTTCCGGTTTGAAATTGCGGGAATGAAAAACATAGTTGAATCCGAAATCTTCTGTACCCAACAGCGGGAAATGCATAAATAACTTGGATATACCATCCAGACAGCATGCCTTTGTTGGCGTTTCCAAAGGAAGCACAATGCGCTCATCGCCATTGTCAGATTCCAGATAGTAGATGTCCATAGGCTGATTCTTTCCATTTCGTACCATTTCAATACGCATCACCTTTAGTCCTTGTTCGTCTGGACGTAGAACCTTTCTAAAGGTCACATGTATATCATTAATGTTGTCATCTACCTGACACTCTGTTATTCGGTCATTAAAAAGCATCACATAAGGCATCTGCTTGATGGCTGCCTCTAATCCTTTGGCTGCGCCATCTTTGTGGTGTGCTGGTAAAGCGTAATCAAAAGTCGTCCATTCCTGCCTTTCAGAAGAATATGGCCTGTTTAACAACTCGTCTGTTTGCTGAAGCTGAGTCGTAATCTTGTTAATCAGTTCGTCAATACTTCCATGAGCGCGATCAATCTCGAAACCATCAAGATCAATATACATGCCTTCGCCAATCTGATATGAGCCATACAGCAAGAATTTCATGCCGTAATAATGGGTAGTTAAGAACCCCGTACCATACTGTCCAACGGTTTCTTCGTTCTCTTTGAACTGTCCGCTGACCTGCTTGATCAGTGAGCTAAGGGAGTCCATGTCAAATGGTTTGCCGTTATGGGAAAACTTGAACGACTTGTCAGTCAGTTCCATTCTAATGTGACAGTCCTCTGCCAAGTCACGCGCATTCTGACACAACTCCCAGATGGCTCTCGCCGGTCCTGTCTGTGAATCAACACTTCGCAGCCCTTGGTCAATCTTGGTAGCATGCTGTTTGTTGTCTTGACGACGCTCCTTCTCTCTCTTCTCATCTTGGAGCTTCTTAAGCTCACTTAAATCTAACTTTTTCATTTCTTTTGTATTTTGTTTTTAAAAATGTCTATATGTATGTACCATTTGCGAGAGATGTCGTAAACAAAAAAATGATGTTTTCCGCAAAAAAGTATTGATTTAGATTTCTTATTTGTAACTTTGCAGCCAGATGAGAGTAATAAAACTATCGTTTACAATACTCATACTATTCTGGGCGACAATGCTTATTTATGCCCAGAACAGTAGTTCCCATGTCAACGATTCTATATACGATATAGAAGAAGCATACTTAGATTCTGCATTTGCTGCTGATAAGATTGGAGATTATCTCTCTGCTGTGAGATACACGGAAAAGTGTTTAATGGTGAGTAGGGATACTGCGAAGGTCATTGATGATTCTCCTGTGTTTTCTGAATATAAATTCCTAGTCGAGTTTTATGCAAAAGCCGGCATGTGGGACAAAGCCTTAAGACTTCAAAAGCGAAGAACTGATTATTGGGAAAACAAATATAAAGAATCTGCTCAGGAAGAATACGCATATTTTATGATGTTTCGCTTATGGACTCAACTTTTGAGCTTGTCTGGTGCCAACAAAGTTGCAATTCGCGAAATAACAAATTTTATAAGTGATACGAAAATAAATCAAATATATGTTGATGGCATTACTGGCGATATTGCCGATTGTTATTATAATATTAGAGACTATCATAAGGCTCAACAACTTTATGAGAAGATTGGCAACAAATATGGAATAGCGAAATCATTGGCTGCTCTTGGAGATTATCAGAAAGCAATTGTTCTTATGAAGGAACTTATTGAAGACAGACAAAAGCGCAATTACATCGTGATAAGTCTTGATATTGAACAGGAAAACGGTCCATACGAAACATATTTATGTGATCTTGCTGATTATTATAATAAGACTGAGCAATATGACAGTGCCTTAACTTGGGAAAACAAGCATATAATCCCATCCCGTTTTGAGATGGCAAGATCTTATTATAATATAGGTGAAGCTTATGCTGGAAAAAATCAAATAGATAGTGCAATTTATTATATTCATAAAGCAAAAGAAATTTATAGAACACAACGTCAAAATAGACAATATTCAATCACGCTATCCAAACTGCTATCATATTACACAGCCATAGGCATTCAAAACAAGGCAGAATTATACGCATCAGATCTCGTACAATCTGCAAGAACTGATTTAATATCTTCTTTTTCAGACCTCACATATGCCGAAAGGTCTAAATATGTTGAATTGTATTCAAACCTATTAGGCGAAGACCTATTAAAGTTCACATATAGCTTTCCAACAGATAAGTTAATTTCATTGGCTTATGATGCTTTGTTATTAACAAAGGGTGCTTTGCTTAATTCAGAATATAGTATAAAACGTGTAGTTAATGAAAGCAACGATGCCAATTTGACTAGAATATGGGATGAGCTATGTGCCAGTAGGTTTGTTCTAGAAAAACAATTAAGAAATGATACTCTTTACAAAGATCGTCGTATCGATTCATTACAAAACGTAATTTATAGTTTAGAGGATTCACTTGTTCTCAAATGCAAAGATTACGATATTCTCGCAAAAAGTATGAATTTGAAGTGGAACGACATTCAAAAGGAACTCTCAAAAGAAGATATAGCGATTGAATTCCTGCAGATTCCCATAAATAGAGACAGCGTGATGTATGCGGCTCTGTCATTGCGTAGGGATTCAAAATATCCCAAGATGACACAACTCTTCGTTGAAAAAGAATTAAAGCAGACTTCTGATACATTGTATTATCAATGTAAGGAAATGACAAATCTTGTTTGGACTCCATTACTATCGGAGTTAGATGGAATCGAGAATATTTATTTTTCTCCATCAGGTGCATTATATAAAATAGGTATAGAGTATCTGCCTGGAATGGAGGATTTCAATATCTTTCGTTTGTCCTCTACACGTGAGTTAGTTACAGGAAAGAGAATAAGGACAGGAAATAGTGCTGTTTTATATGGTGGATTGGACTATTATGCGAAACTCGACACCCTAAATAGAAGTTTGGGAACACCAAATGACACATTTGTGGAACACATTGATGTCAAGGGATTAAATATTCGTGGAGGAAGAAACAGACTTCCACACACGAAAGAAGAAGTGGAAAATATAGCCACAGAGCTTCGTAAAGCCAACTGGACTTGCCTGTTAGATACCATGTCTTTGGGAACGGAAGAGTCGTTTAAGTCCTTGTCAGGTATGGGAACAAATACTCTACATATAGCTACTCATGGATTCTATTATACTCCAGAAAAGGCGAATGAGACAGGGTACAAATTCTTGCAATTAGACAATCAAACTGCTTCTGCGGAAGATCAAGCTCTAACACGTTCAGGTTTAATCATGTCTGGTGCCAATCTTGTTTTAGAGCATAAAGAACTACCAGACAATATTGAAGATGGTATATTAACAGCTAAAGAAATAGCCGATGTGGATTTACGAGGTCTTGACCTAGTTGTCCTTTCTGCTTGTCAAACCGGACTTGGTGACATATCTCAGGGTGAAGGTGTATTTGGCTTACAACGGGGATTTAAGAAAGCAGGCGCAAATACTATATTAATGAGTCTGTGGAAAGTCAATGACAAGGCGACCAAAACACTGATGATTCAATTTTATAAGAATTGGCTAATGGGGTATAGCAAAAGGAATGCTTTACGATTAGCACAAAAACATCTTCGAGAAATAGAAGGTGGCAAATATAATGAGCCCAAATATTGGGCTGCATTTATTTTGCTGGATGGTATAGATCTTGCGAATTAGAGGCTTGCTATCTCTCATTTATATCATAACAGTCTATTATTTTAAAAGCCGCCCATTTCTTTGGTGTGTGAGGGTATCTCTTTTTCATATAGTTTATCGTGTTGACAAAAGCATTGTGCATACTTTCTTTTCCAGCCATACGATTGTAAAATTCTGACATCATTTCGCTTGCCGCATCGTCATCAACTTTTGAGAGGCTGGCAATAACTGTCTTTGCTCCCGCTATCTTGAAAGCCGTTATCAGCCCTAACGTTCCTTCTATATCATCAAAGATTCCATTCCCGGAGTCACAGGCAGACAACACGACAAGATCGGTGCCGTTAAGATTCAGTTTTGTGATTTCTTCTGCAAGGAATATTCCATCATTATCAATAGGCACATTGTTAATTCGTCTAAAGCCTTTATTCCCTCCAGAAAGAATTAATCCAGAATATGTCAGTTCTGGTTTAATTGGATTAAATGTATAAGGGAAATTGAAAAAGGACAATTGTCTCCTGTAAGTACTGTCTGTATAACAAATGGCATGTGTCGCAAAATGCAGTATATCGGGTGTTTGATTGCAAAGATCTCTTACGTTCTGTTCAGTAACTGAATTATTTGTCAGCTTTCGAATAGAGTATGAAGAACTTAGACTTCTATCTATACTCTCTATCTCTTTCTTTGTCCCTCTAAGTAATCCCCAGTCGCGATCACCTCTTTGTGTGTTAGCAATACTATTATTATAATCGACGTCACCAATAAGTAACGCTTTCTTGTTATATGAATTCCTGTATGTTTTTATCAGTTCTGGGGTAGTAGTCAATTCATAGACTTTGGAATTGAACAATATAAAATTTACCCTATTGAGAATTCCACAAGGAGATACGTAGATTTTCTTTTTATTGACTACGTAGGATTCTAGTTTTTTCCAAATAATGGAACGAAGTCCTGTGGCATTGTCTGAATATAACATCCAAGAACTTTCGTTCTGGTTGTATAGCATTTCCACCTCATCCTTTCTACAGACCTCAACAAAATCCAGACTTCCAGTATGAGAAAGAATGTATGCAGCATAGCTAATACCATTAACCTTGTTGCCTACTATATCCATAAACGGAACAAACTCTATCGCAATTTCGCCTGGGCGCAATTGATGACAAATGGCATCTTTATAGTTGATAAAGAGATTATACTTAATATCGCTTGTTTGTCTATTTGTAAGCTGATAAAAAGAGAATTGTTTAAGAAACAGCATTAGATTGAAACAATACTCTCTTGTCTGCTTGTCCGAAAAAGTCTTTGAGACGAGGCTTGTCAAGGGAAGCAGAAGACTGTTCATGGCTGTTCTCATCCCATCTGCATACTCATACGGAAAATTGCCACGCACAGTATTTGCCTGCATTTCCTGAAGCATCGGAGTGAGATCCTGCAATACAGTAAGGGCTTTTCTGTTATTGGTCAGACATAATGAATGAACAAGGAATACATGATTCATAATTTGCATTAAATCATTATCCTTTCCAATATTGTTGATTGCATACTCAAAGCTCCTTACTGCCGCATTATAACGATGTTCTGAAAACTGGTGGATTCCCACGTAACTGGCAATAGTTGCGCATTGTTCTCTTGTTTCCTTATCTTCTATATGCTGATTCATTACGGATTCAAGAGCCTTTTCTGCTTTTTTGAAGTCAAAATTGGTTGTTGTGCTCTGTCCATAAATACAAACAGAACATAGTTGACAAACTAAAAGCAGAAGAGTGCGCCTAATCGTCATTTCCTTATTGCTTATCAATATCCTTTAATAGTTGTTCAGCTTCTTCTTTTAAGTAAGTCCCCTTATCGTCTTTAACAATGGTACTAAGTAGTTCGGTTGCCTTTCCCTTTTGGCCGTCTTTGAGGAATGCCAAAGCTAAGAACCATTTTATCCGAATATCATTACCATTAACACTATAAACATACACAGAGTCAATGCTCTCATGGATCTTTTGAAGTCGATTAATCGTGGAAGTCATTTCTTCTGAGGTTCCAACCTTGGCAAAAAGGCTATCAAGTTCGTGCTCCAAATCATTAGCACCGCTCCTAAACAATGCCTTGGGGGTTTGATAATAATATTTGTCTGCAAGGGCAATATACGTCGTCCCATCTTCTTTGGTGAAATTAGACTGATAAGTATATACACCAAATAATAACAAGAAAATAGCGGCAATTGAAACCGTCCATCTTACCATTCTGACAATTTTCGCCTTTTTCTTGGAAGTCACAACCTCCTCAATAATTTCAGAATCACGTTCTGCTTGCCGTTCCTGAAGATCTTGAATCATCAATGCAGTCAATTGCGCCTCCTTGCGCAATTCCTCATCAAGTTCCATATCACGCAGGAATGCGTCGATTTCCTCCGGGGTCATCTGATCCCTAAGGAACTTATCAATTCTTTCGGTATTATCTGTTGCCATTATCTTTCTTTTACGTATATTTCAAGTCCTTTATACTTCTCTCCAAATCGTCTGCGGCATCTGTTCGCAGCAGATTTTGCACTTTCTGCATTTGACATCTTTAAAAAGACGGCAATTTCATCCCAATTATATCCCTCCAAGTAGTATTTTGTTAGCAGTTGACGACAACTCTCAGCCATCTCATTTAAAGCGTTGTGAACAAGTTCTTTCATTCTTTTCAAGTCAAACGCATCATCCGGAGATGTTTCTTTCTGTGAATGCCCCTTTTCTGTTGGAATCGTTTGAATAATCTTATTCAGTCTATTTGAGGAGATAATATTCTTTTTCCTAACATCAAATGTGGGATCATCGTCTGTAATATTGACTATCCGCTCTTGTTTTCGAAGGAATTTGAGAGTCTGACGATAACAAACACCAAAGAAAAAATTATCCAAAGCATTTTCTTTAGTTGAGGTCAGCTCTGTACCAATGTTATTATATAATACAAAAATTGATTCCTGATAGATATCATGAAAATCAAATTCCGAAAGAGTTATATCTTTCTTCAAGAATTTATCCTTGATTCTTTTATAAAAGATTTGACTCTTAGATGGATCTTTTACGAATTCTAGAAATTTCTCACTTTTTATCTTATTCATAACTAATCTTCAAGGACTAAATTCTGAGTGCCTGGCCATAATCTGTTTCTCTTACTTCTGTTGTCATCCACATTCGATTTTAGACGGAATTTAAATTCTCTAATACTTGATGGGAATGTATTATAGCTATTAAATGTTTGCCATATGTTAAATGACAAAGCTCCATATTCTGTACCTTGATAAAAGATTTCTTGGTTCCTTTCGTATGATTCACATGCCTCTACAAACAAGATGGGAGCCAATTCCGGGGACTTTACAATTTTGCTTTTCTTCCTAACTTTGGGGGGATTGTATTCATTCTTGGGATTTCTTGTAAAGCCTTCATTAGTTCCTCGTATTGTTTCAAATCCATCGCGATCCATATTTGCCGCATGGCAAGCATCTATTACAACATATACAATCCCTTGTGGACCTAATATCTTTCTGATCTTTGTAATATAGTCATAAAGCTCGTCGTCAATAATGTGATTATCTCCCTTATATCCTTTTACACCATATTCCATACCGGCATCAATAGGAACCAATGACTCGTCCCACCGATCTTGTTCGTCATTTCTGGGGTATCCGCTTTTCAGGCCATCTTCAACAGGTTGTCCGTGGCAAGAGAAATGTATATATATAATATCTTTGGAACGGCATCTATTCGCGAAGTTGTTTAATGAAGATGTAATGTTTTGATATGTGGCCTGGTCGTTTGTCAAACTACTAATTTGCGAGAACCCCATCTTACGTAACGATGGTTCAATGAGATTTTTGACATCTTCTGCTCCATGAATATTTGTCCAAACCTTATATCCATAGTCCTGATAATCTGAAATGCCGACTAAAAAGGCTCGCTTTTGTTGAGCATTACCAATAAATGGCAATGCTACAACCAAGGCTATTATCATACAAAAATATTTCATAATGCATGATTTTTGCCACAAAATTACAAAATTAAATGGAAAATTACGCCATAGCAACCTTTTTTAACTGCAAATTGACAGGTTGAATGCTAAAAATTGGCATCTGAGTCTTCTCACTCTCATGACCAATGTGATACATGTGACAATGGGAACACTTATATACATTCACGGCTTTTTTGCTCCAAGGCTTATCTTCTGCCAACTTTATAGCTGACAACTTGGCCTCTTCGATTGTTCGGTATCCAACTTTCTTTTTAAAGACTACTTTGCCAGTGTTGGGATCATACTTGCGCTTCCAATGCGTAGAGTTGCCACGACTAACACTTTTAACATTCTCCACCTGTCCCATAATATGCAATTCATAAGAGACGGCCCGTTTCATATTATGTCGGCTCCTGTTACCATGACAGTGAAAGACTTCCTTATGCTGCTTATGGTATGTCTGACACATCCGCTTTTCAATTATGCGCCGTACCTTTTTTACCAGCCAAGACTCTTCTGTCGTAATATCTACATTACGTAGCCAAGTGTCACCTTTACATCTTAGTTTCTCATTAAAGATGGCTTTGGTTGCATATTCATAACGCTCTTGTTGACCAAAGGTCTTCCCTCTTCTCTTAGTTCTTTCTTCTTCAGTTCTCATAATTCTTTTATTTTAAGTGATACAATTATGAGTACCTTGTTGAAGTAAGTGTGTAAACAAGAAATTTTATGTTTACACATTTAACAATTGTGGTACTATCTTTAATAGGAAGCAATAATGAGTTTGTACTTAAATAGGCAGACAAAAAGGTTGTTTACCAATTGTTCAGAAGATACACTAATTATATAGAATATGGAATTCTTAGGAGCTGTGGCATTATATTTCCTCTTTAAACTCTTGCAGAAAATGTGGGAGGGCAGAGATCAATGTAAGGACGAATCTGAACATTATGTTCATCCTGAAAGCCAACACGAGCCAGAAATGGAATTTAAGTGTGGAACGGGCAAGAAAATGCCACATGTAGATTTAGAAACATCGCGAGCAATTGCATTAGATTTAAATACGAACAAAATGGAGAAAACAAAAGTTAGGGCGTTGTTTTTAGAGACGCTAACCAAAATCGGTTGTCAATATGAAATTGATGACGATGATAACAGGATCTTGTTCTCATATCAGGGCGAGCACTTTGTGGTTGATGCCTCTGATGACAGATTCTATGTCACCCTCTGGGATATGTTTTGGGAAACAGCGGAATTATATGACATCGATGAATTGTCTCGCCTAAAGAAGGCCATAAATGGTGCAAACCTTAACTACGGCGTTAGTACAATATATACAATAAATGAAGAAGGAAGTTCAGTGGATGTACATTGTAAGTCTATAATCCCCTTTTTCCCCGAAATATCTCAGCTAGACAATTATCTCAGAACAGAGCTTAATGAATTCTTTCATGTCCACAGATATGTTGAAAACGAATTGGTCCGTATGAGAAGCGAAGAGGAGAAGATTCAAACCAAATAAAATGATTTCGTACATTAAAGAGACCATTTCATACAATATAGGTCGTAACGCTATAATATCATTGGGATAAATGGTAACTTTGTAAATTTACAAATCAAAACATAATTAAGATGGAGCAAACAGGAAGAATAATCGAAGTAATGGAACCAAAGAGCGGAAAGTCATCAAAAACTGGCAATCCTTGGATGATTCAGGAGTACGTATTAGAGATACCAGGACAATACCCAAGGCGTTGTATGTTCTCTATATATGGAGAAGAACGGATCAAACAGATGAATGTTCAAATGGGAGAAGATCTAACTATTCAGTTTGACATTGACGCCAGACAGTATAATGGTCGATGGTATAATGACATAAAAGTATATAACGTGATCAGGAGCCCACAAAACTCACAACAGAATGGTCAAGACACTCCATTTCCCCCATTTATGGAACCTGCGGAAGGAGGCACAGATGTTTTGCCTTTCTGAACTTAAAGAACTCTATAAACTATATTATGGAGAATAGAGAGAAGAAACAGGCATTGTGGAAAGAGGCAATCCCAAGAATGAACGAGGAGGACCTAGAGTTCCTTCTCGACTTCTCTGAATGCTTTGATCCGAAGCTGGTGAAAATGGCGAAGGCCAGATATACTGAACTTACAAAACCTCAGGACGACGAAGAAATCCATGTGGCTGTGGTCGATTCGCTAGCATCTGACGTATTCGAAATTCTGGAAGAAATGGAATGTACCGGAGAATACGACAAGGATGGAGAAATCGTCTTCTCGTATAAAGATAGTAACTTCTATATTACGACCTATGAGGATAACCATCAGTTTATCGAAATATGGGAGTACTCTTGGAAACGAATATATATGAACAATGCAGACGAGGTAACAAAAGCGTATCGGGCCATTAATTTTGTGAATTGTATGGGTGATATTAGTGTTAGCTATTCATATAATGACAATAATGAGATGTGTATTCATTTTGGAACCAGGACTCTATTCTTTGCCCATATTCCTAATCGCAAGGGATATTTAGAATATCTGTTGGAAAGATTCTTTGACGCTCATAAGTTTTTTGAGCATAAGATACAAACGTTCTATGAAGAAGAACATCCAAATGAGAGAGGTAATTAAGAGGTATGAGAAAACTATATCTTGATGTTGATGGCGTGTTACTCACAAGAAAAAATGTGAGAATGGCAGACGGAGCAATAGAGTTCATTGACTATGCTCTTTCCAACTTCGATTGCTATTGGCTCACAACTCATTGTCGCACAAATGATACTTGCAATATTCTCAAATACCTTTCAGAGTTCATTCCATTGGATACGATTGATAAACTCGCAGTCGTGAAACCATCGTTATGGGACACAGGCAAGACAGAAGGAATAGACTTCAATTCAGATTTCTATTGGCTCGACGATTTCCTGTTTGAATTTGAAAAAATAACGTTAGAGAAACATTACAGACTTAACAGGATGATAAAGGTGAACCTTGAAAACCATGGTGAACTAAAGCGTATTCAGAATCTCTTAGTTCAGATGGAGTCACGTTACAAACGTTATTTGTTCCTTGATATTGATGGCGTATTGAATACCGGAAACTATAGTCGCTCATTAGTTGAATCATATATCAACGAAACAGACGATGACGGTTACTTGTTTGATCCCAAAGCGGTCGACTATCTGCGATACATTATTAACGAGACAAATGCAATGATTGTTATTTCCTCCAGTTGGCGACTGGACGGAATGGAAAAGGTGAGAAGATTATGGACTAACAGGAATATGCCTGGTGAGGTTATTGGCATTACCCCACATTGCATCACAAGATTTGCTGATATAGACACGCATGATGAATGGACCAAACACGCTATCGGCAGTCGTGGAATTGAAGTGAACGAGTGGTTGCGCAGGAATACGGATGAAATGCTGGAGCCTTATACATATGCCATGCTTGATGATGAAAACGACTACCTTTTGCATCAAGCAGATCATCTTATTCTAACAGACCCCTTTCTGGGGATAACTAAGGAGATAGCAAATCAAGCAATAAAAATGCTCAAATGAATTAACAATTTATCGCTTTTGCATATGAAACATTCCATACAATTTCTCATTTTTGTATTCTTACTTCAATTAACACCTGTCACAAGCGTTGCTCAGAGAAGTATGAACGACTCCTTGTTGATTCCTATTGACTCAACAATAAAGGTTGGAGTATTACCCAATGGCCTGACATATTATCTGAAGCATAACAACTGGCCAGAAAATAGAGTTTGTTTCTATTTGGTTCAAAAGGTTGGTAGCCTGCAAGAGGCTGATGAACAGAGGGGATTGGCACATTTCTTGGAACACATGTGCTTTAATGGCAGTGAGCATTTTAAGGGTAATGCGATTGAACACTTCTGTGAAAGTCTTGGTATTACTAGTGGTGATGCCAACGCATTTACAACTATGGAGAAAACGGTCTATTACATAGATGATGTGCCAACAACTGTTGGGAACGAAAAACTGGATAGCTGTCTGTTAATATTGTATGATTGGGCAGATGGCCTTACACTCGATTCTATTGAAATTGAGAAAGAAAGGGGTGTGGTGCATGAAGAATGGAGGACGGACAGGGATGCTACTTCTAGAATATATGAAAGGCAGCTTCCCATTCTGTACCCAAACTCGAAATATGGACGCAGACTCCCTATTGGTATTATGGGCGTGGTGGATAACTTCAAACACGATGAACTGAGAGCATACTATGAGAAGTGGTATAATCCTGAGAACCAATGTGTGATAGTTGTCGGCGATATTGACGTTGAGCGCATAGAAGCAAGAATCATGGACTTGTTTAGTGGTATCCAGCCAAGTTCTACTCCAGGTAAGGCGGAAAGAATGGAGGTAAGTGACCATCAAGGTGTCATCTATTCATTAGATAAGGACAAAGAACTGCAAGACAATAGTGTTTTTGTCATGTTCAAACACAAGGCATACACACCAGAAGAAAGGCGATATGTAGGCTATTGGAGCGACAGCTATAAGACAGAAGCTGCCCTCTATATGCTGAACAGCCGGTACGATGATGAAGCTCTAAAGCCTAATTGTGCCTATCTTTCTGCAGGAGCGGACGATGATAATTATTTTCTGTCTAGTACAAAAGCGGCATTCCAACTGTACGCTACTGCGAAAGACTGTATGCAGACAATTGCTTTAGAAGAAATGATTAAGGAGTGCAAAAGGGCAGCAGAGCATGGATTCACGAAAGAAGAATTCAAGCGGTACCAAGACGAACGAATTTCAAAGTTGGACAACTTAATGCTAAAGGCTGATAAACGGGAAAACCAGTCTTTGGCACATGAGTATTACAACAATTATCTGTATGGTGCCGATATGGCAACCATAGAAGATTATGTGACCATTATGAAGCATATCGTTCTTTCCACGACGCTGGAAGATGTAAACGAAAGAATGAAAGAATTGATCCCCAGCGATGAGAACAATATGGTCATTGGCTGTTGGAGTATAGATAAAGAAGATGCTAAGTACCCAACACAAGACGAACTATATAATGCGTATCATGCCGGTGTGAGTGCGAAAACGGAACCATACGTCGATAACCTAAAAGATGCAAGTCTGCTTAGCGAGACGCCTGAAGGTGGCGAAATCATATCGAGTGAGTATCACAAGGACTTAGGCTATACCAAAATGATCCTATCAAATGGTGCCACCATATTGATGAAGAAGACAGAGATAGAAAAGAGTCAGGTACTTTTCAAAGCCTATGGAAAAGGGGGATGGACGCTTTATGGTGAAGAAGATGATCCGAATATCGTCATGTTAGGAAGCATAACATTTGGTAATAATGGCTTGACATCCTCTCTGGTTGAAAAACTGTTAGCAGGGAAACGGGTGAACCTGAGCTATAGTATAGGTCAGCGTAGCTTTACATTTACGGGTAGTTCAAATCCCAACGACTTAGATACCTTCATGCAACTCATCTATGCAGATTTTACCAATATTTCCAAAGATTCAGCAGAATACAACAAATCGATGGAGTCAATGGCCTTGTCCATAAGGAATAGCAAAACTGACCCTGAAAGTGCATTCTCAGATTCTGTTACTGTTACATCAAATGGCCATCATCCACGATTCAAAATACTGGAAGAGGAAGATTTGAAGAAGGTAAGTCTCGATAGGATTCATGAAATAATCAAGGAACAAACAGCGAGTGCAAAGAACTATACTTTCCTATTTGTGGGCAATTACGATAGTATGGAGATCTGTTCACTGGCAAAGAAATATATCGCGTCATTACCCAATAGAAAGGATGTAAAAAGAGGACCGTTTATCAAAACATGGCTACAGAAGGATGCCTATTGTCATTTTGTGAGAGAAATGGAAACACCCAAAGCCATGGTACATATGGAATGGTTTACGGAGTCCATACCGTACACTCTCAGAAATCGGCTTACTGCCAGTATGGCAAGCGAAATCTTGAATATGGTCTATCAGAAGACGATCAGGGAAGAGAATAGTGCTACTTATGGATGTGATGCAGACTATTATCTTATCAGAGGCAATGAATGTGAATGTCAGGCTGGATTCTCTGCGAGCTGCACCATGAAACCAGAGACATGTGATTCGGTCATCGCCATGATGAAGGAAGAGTTTAAACGACTATCTACAGATGTTGACGTAACAATGTTTCAAAATGCCAAGGAGATTATGCTGAAAGACCACGATGAGTTAGTAAAGACTAAGAATGGTTTTTGGCTTGATATTATCTGGCAGAAAGAGAATAGAGGTGTCGACCTGTACTCAGAACGGCGTTCTATTATTGAGCAGCTTCAAATTGATGATGTAATGGAATTCGTAGGTAAAATACTATCTCACTCTCATTTTTGTGAGATACTGATGCGATCAAAACCAAAATCATGTGTCGCTTTATAATTCAAAAATCACTGATAACATGCATCAGAGTATATTTTGATAATAGAGACATTTAATTAATTGCTTTATAAACAGATAAAAAATAATAAATAATAGCAATTTACGAAAGAAATCATTGTTTTCTGGTGTTTTTTTCGTATCTTTGCGAACAAAAATTTAATAGTATCAAATATGGCATACGATCCTTCTTATAATGGTTTAGGTTCATCTCACAGACCTGTTCTGCGCAGAAATCCGAAAGAGACAGAGAATAGAGTTACAACTCAAAAACCGGCCCCAAGCACCCCAGCTCCCCGAGGTCACGCATAATACTTTGGATTATGTTTGAGTACAAACCAGCATCCTTTTATACTTCTTATTTTAGTAACAATTCTTCTTTTAAGTTGAAAGAGGAATTCAAAGAATCAGAAGATAAAAAGGAAGAGAATCTTTATGTGGGTTATGTAGAGGTTCTCGATACGATTCACGAGTTAATACTGAGAGTAGAAATTCCGAAGTCATTTCCTCACCAACATCTCATTTTTAGAACACTATCCATAAGTGGATATCCACACCTTATTCATCGTGATATTCGAACTGGCGAAATCAATAAATATGGGGATTGGTTTTGCTTGAATACTCCATTTGCCGAAACAGCCGAAGAACAACTTAATATAGAAGTCCTGAGACTAAAAGAATGGATAAACAGGCAAATGCGTGATGATTTACCAGCACACATTAAAGACAAAGATGTTATCGATGCATTAAGAAAAGCTAACGTATATGGATGGGAAAATCTTGATGAAGTTAATGAGATACAAGTTGATGCCGACCTTACCTTTGTCGGTGATTTCTCAAACGATTTTGAGCTTTTCAAAAATTATATAGGTCACCTGCATTGCATTAGGACACATGACAAGAGGTTTTATGCTTTTGCAGATAACCAATTTACAAATCATGAATTACCTTATATCATTGTAGAAGAAGAGCCCAAGAATATAGAAACTCTTAAAAATTTTGTTGCTTTAAGAGAACAATACGGATGGGATGAGAAAATCTGTGAACACTTACTTCCTGGCTTCAATCTATTCAGAAGTTGGGTAAGTGATGGAACTTCATTTAGCTTTAATTGCAAGTACTCTTTAGAAGAATCTCTTAGTAAGATAATGAAAATCCGTGATGAGCTAACAAAAGAGGATTCATATCTTCTTGCAAACCACGGAGAAGGTATTAAAGATGAAAAGTCACCAACAAAGCTCCTGCCACAGCAGAAAATCATCATTAACGAAGAAATTGACAAGCTGGAATCAAGGGTAAGGAAAGATAATGGTTACAATCCGTTTGCCTCTTGGTCCATGCCTTTGAAGGATTTCGATGAAATGACAGAGGAAGAGCAAGAAGAAGAATATATAAGACAGGCCGAAGAAGATTATGCAATCTATGTCTATCCATACGAGTATCACTTTTTTGCTATAGGCATTAAAAAAGAAAACGAAATAGTATGGTTTGTCTGTTACACTAACAGATATTCGGGGCAATACGATAAGTCTCGATTCAACATTGGATTATGCGACCTAAATTTAAAGAAACTGATATCATACCCTTTATTCGTACAGCTTCCTCAGTATATTGACAAAACACTATTCTTTGGCAGAGGATCACACTCTGATTTATTTATCAAGAAAAAGATTGCTATAGTTGGCCTTGGAGCAATTGGATCAATGATAGCAGAATCCCTAGCTAGAAGTGGAGTAACAGTTATTGGCTTATGGGACAATGACATCGTCGAACCAGGTAATATCTGTAGAAGTTCATATCAACTAAATGATATAGGAGAAAGCAAGGTTGATGCCATTGCGAGGAAGATAAGGAATATCAATCCATTCAGTGAAACAAAGGAGATTAAGGCTTATGGTGGTTGGCTTCAACATCAGAACCCTAATTACTACACTTATGAAGGAGGTTCTTTCTACAGCAACATCAATTACAAGGATCAAGAGCAAAGTCTCAACCAAATTAAAGGATATGATATTATAATTGATTGTACAGGGAGCAATGAGATGTTACACTTTTTAAGTTATGCCGTACACGATGTGACGATTATCAGTATGTGTATTACAAACCATTCAAATGACCTTCTATGCATAACTAACAAAAATGGCAACCCCTTTGATCTACGCAAAGCATACCTGTCTCGAATAGAACAAGATACCAAAAACTTCTATATGGAAGGAAGTGGTTGCTATGCTCCAACATTTCTAGCACGGAATTGCGACATTACATCACTTGTTAATCTAGCTATCAGAGAATTAAATACAGCTATAGGCGAGAATAAAATACCTGGACCAATGATATTCTCACATAACAAACGAGGAGTTTTGATTGATAGAATTGAGAGCTATAAAGCTGATGGCTATGATATTTTGCTGACAGTTCCTTCAGAGGCAATGTTTGATGCTGAAGAAATGGATGATAATGAAAATGGAGAAATAGGGTATATCTTAGGAAGCTACAGCAGAGACGGAAAAATGATAATGATAACTCATTTCGTTGATTCCATAAACGCAAAGGATATTCTCCATGACGCATTTAGCACTTCAAAGGGCATTATCGACTATATAGGAGATTATACCTATTCTGGCGAAGAAGCCAATACATATAGAGATGACACTTTGGCCATTTTAGAGGCAAAAGCAGAAGATGAGTCAATCAATACAAACAATCCTATATTAGCTTTAAGAAATCCCAATAGAACAGTATCGTTCTTTTTATACATCAACAACGGATTAGTTCCTTTTATCAAACAAGATTAACGTCTTCGACGATATTTACTACCACTGCGAATGTTACTACCATGACATTCGCAGAATTTTTTCCCACTCCCGCATGGACAAGGTGAATCGGGATGAACCAAATTCGTTTTGAGCGGTCTTTTCGTGGATTCATGTTTCAGATTCGATGAAACCTCATCAGTGTTTTTTGTATCGAAAAGAATGGTGGATTTTGTTAATCGGCTAATAATTTGAACATTAATGTCGGCCATCATCTTATCGTATTTCTCATCCAAAAGGGTAATCTCATGATTATCAAGATTCCCCATCATATAGATAACAAATTTTTTCCAATTTTTATCATAGAGTTGTAGAACAGATTGTCGTTTAAACTCTTGATAGAAGTAATTTTGGTCTCGTTTCGCTTCTATTGCATCTATCCTGATTGCAAATGGATGTCGATCATCAGAAAACGGAATAAACACCTTTGCTGTATTAGGATTGTTCCTGAAATATCTGTTAATCAGTATCTTTACCTTTTCATATAAGAAACTAAGATGACTATCGATTTCATTTAAAGGCATAAACATGGAGTTAGCAAGACTAATAATTAACGTATCAGCTGCAGTCGCATCAAACAAAATGTGATTCCGCTGTTCGTAAAATTTTTGTCTTCGTGGCGCAACAATATCATCTTTCTTTGCTACATTTTTTCTGTTTCTTTGTGATATTGCCTCCCTTTTCTTTTGAGCTTTTTCGAAATACGGTTGTGCCCTTTTACACAATTGATCAAGATCCTTCACAGACTCGCCAATTTTGTTAAGCCTGTTCCTGTCGTTTTCACTAAGATAATTAAGAATCTGATCTTCAAGTGAAGCAAAGAAAACAGAAGTGCCAGGATTCCCCTGACGTCCGCTTCGTCCTTTTAATTGGTTATCTATCCTTACAGAATCGAACAAATCTGTTCCGATAACCATAAGACCACCATTAGCAAGTGCATCTTCAGAAGGTTTTATATCTGTTCCTCGTCCCGCTACACTCGTAGAAACCGTTATCGTATCCCCTATTCCTGCTTTAGCCACTAAATTTGCCTCGCCTTTTGTGGTTCTGGCATCAAGTCTATTGAACAGCAAATCACGTTCTTCTAGAATATTTGCTATATGGTCTGAACGTTTCAAGTTTAGACAACCAATAAGAGTAGGCCTGCCTGCATTCTTGTTAAATTGAACTAAATCTGCAATAGCAGCATCTTTTTGTTCCGTTGTATGATATATTCTTAAAGGTTTATCTTCTCGAATCACTGGTTTGTGAGTAGGAAGAGCTGCACATTTCAAGTGATAAATTACAGATAGTTCCTTTTGAACAGGTATGATAGTACCTGACATACCCGCAATTTTATCATAGAGCTTGAAATAATTTTTCAAGGAAATGACAGCAAGTCCATCAAAGTCTAATTGTACTTCAACATTTTCTTTGACTTCTATCGCAGTATGCAAGCCATGCTCCCATCTACTATTATCTTTTGCTCTTCCTGTATTTTGGTCTATTATTTTTACTTTTCCATCAACGACTATATAGTCCACATCACGCTCATAGACGGTAATAGCATGTAGCAATTGAGATAATACATTTTGTGTATAAATCCTTTGATAGATATCGTTCCTTTCTATATCACTTAATGAGTCAAACTCTTCTATCTCATATGTCCGTTTGATGGAAAAGAGGTTTGCCATCTTTTTCTTTTCCGCCAACCACTTTTCTCCTTCCTTAGTAAATTCTGCTTTCTTATTCAATTTGGAAGAAGTAAATAATGACGAATGGTTTTCCAATGAAACCATTTCCTGAACAATCGGATAATTCTCTTTATAGACATCTTCCTCTTTATAATAGTTTCCACCTCCAACAACGTGTGGTGTTTCGGCATCATCTATTAATATGGAATCAAGTTCGTCAATAATAGCAAATGAATGTTTATCTTGAACACAATCTTCAGGACTTGAGGAAAGATGGTCAAAAAGGTAGTCAAATGTAAATGAAGAGTTCGTTCCAAAAGTGATATCGGCTTGATAGGCTTTCTTCCTACGTTTGTCTGTACGAGAATATTTCTCTATACAATCAGCGGAAAGACCGTGAAACATATATATAGGACGGGTCGTTTCAAAGTCACGCTTTGACAAATAATCATTTGCAGTCATAAGATGGACACCAGCATGGGAAAGAGCGTTTAAAGCAACGGGAAGCGTGGCTACCAACGTCTTTCCTTCTCCTGTCGCCATTTCAACGGCATAGCCATAATGTAGGAGTATTCCGCCTAATAGCTGCTCATCATAGTGAACCATATTCCACTGAAAAGGAACTCCGCCAACGTCCCAAGTGTTTTTATAACATGCCTTGCCGTCTATTATTCTCACGAAATCATAATCCTCTGCAAGCTGGACATCATAATCGGTAGCCGAAACAATTACATCTCCAAAAGAAAAGCGCCTTGCAGTCTCCTTTATTATAGCGTATACTTCTGACAGATATGCATTTAATGCACGCTTGACGGATTTCCCTTTACTGATATTGGATGCAACGCTGAAAAATGCCATACGTAAGTCGTCATTTGACAACCTACTTAATTGAAGAAACCTGCGGTTTATTTCCTCAACTAAAGGTCTGAACCTTGCTATGGCATCATTCATATTTAATAAAATCACTATTTAAGGAACTAATCATCATTGTTCGTCCTGACTCTGGGCATACGACTTCTGTTCTAAGGCTTCCATTTATATCAAGATAAATTGAGAACTGGACTCTTAGATTTTCGTTTGAGACATTCTGGGCAACAGACATGAGACTTTCCTCCTTTATCAGTTTCCATGTATCTCTGCTGTTCGGAACACCATAGATCAGCCGGCAAGGAAACTCCTTTTCATTCTTACTATCCATATAGAAAGTTACTGATTCAGATTTGAATGGTATTTCTTGACCCTTTTTGATAAAAGTGGCGAAGTCACTCTCTCCATTTTCATCTACTTCAATTCCTATGCTATACTTGGCACGTGGAATTTTCTTCGTTTCAATTATTTGAACTGTTGTAATCGGTTTTATCTCCTTATGAATTGGAAGATTCTTGGCTTCGCAAATAAATTCAATCTCAGCATTAATCTCCCTATAATCAACATCATCACGTTGTTCGATGTCGCTCCATGATAGACGAGGAGCCTCTTTCTGTAAGGCAAGTGATCGGGTTAGCCTAGAAAACTCTTCCTTATATTCACGTATCAAGGACGATACGTCTGATATAACAATGTTTTCAATATTCCTGTTCTCTGCATAATAAGTCCAGTTATATGAGCCCGTTATGACTATCTTGTCATCCACTATGCAGAACTTATGATGCATAAAACCATGCTCTGGCCTGGCCAGCCTGAACAACCCTCCTTTTTCAATAAAGCGATTAAAATCCGGCGCAAACTCCATAAAATTAGTAGGATTGTCAAGCAATACGAGACTGACTTCCACGTTTCGAGATAGACAACTTAACAGTTCTTCAAAAAGTTCTCCACTTGTAAACCACGCCATTGCAATGCTTATTGTTTCCTTTGCACTTCTGAGCTGAGGAACGATTTTACTTCGTATATCAGAGAAATATGCTTTTTCCATATCCAATATTCTAATTTCCAAATAAACTTATTATCAAAGAAATCTAACTAATTATGGCAAACGAAACACCAACCATGGAATAATGCCTTTCCACTTCTTTTGCGGATACCCTGATGGATTACCAATGTCATGTCTAATACCATCCTTATCGCGATAGAATACATAGTCAGCGCCGCCTGTGATATAAATGGCATCAATGAAACCGTATTCACGGAGAGCATCGGCAAAGTCCCAAAGGGTTTCCTTGTGGCGGGTGGCGATGAAATAGAGTTGGTCATCGATACGGCCAATTGCGCGACGCTCCACCTTGCCATGCAGGAAGAAACGGCCTGGTATTTCTCCGTTGCTAACTAGGATAAACTGACGGAAGAATGAGCCACCGTGTTCCTGAACATAGTCTTTCACCTTCTCACTTCTCGATATGCCAATGACGCTATTGCCTCCAAGCATGGCCATATAGCCTAGGCGATGGGTATCGCTTTGACGCTCCTCGCCATTGACAACGAGTGAACCAATGTATGTGTTATCTGCTTTATGATCTGCAGAGCGGCAATAGAGATAAACAGAAGTGTCAACTGTATCGGGCTCTTCGAATTCGATGGAGGCTTTTAGTCCGTGAATGGCATAGAAATCCATTGCTACACCAAGGATGCTGTCGCTGGTCATCACCACTTCTGTGGTTTCTTGTTTTGCTGGCTTCTGCAACTTTTCGATGTTCTGCTCAGGCGTAACGGAAACGGAAACACCAATATTATAATAGTAGTTCCAGAGGTAATAACCAGCAAGGGCAGCCACCATCATACAGCCAATAGCTGCCAATGCGAGGAATCGCTTCAGCCATTTTTGCTTTCTGGAAGGGGCAACGACCTTTGTCACAACCTCCTTGGGCTGTGGCTGCTCATCACGTTCGATGATGATGATGGGCACTTCCGGTATTTGCTTGTTCAGTTCATCCATTGTCTACCCCTTTCTCGTTTTCAAGTAATTCCTTCAACTGCCTCAGTCCTTCACGTGCAAGAGAAATATTCTGAGGACTGTCGGCCTTAGATTGCCCATAAAATACGATTGACTCCTTTAGATTGCCTCCAGATAATATGAGTTGCTGCTCCGTCAAGTTAATAACGTAAATAAACCTCTTATTGACAATTAGGCTTCTTCCCACTCTGACGAACATATTGTTCTGCAACTGTTGGAAAACCTCATCGAAAAAGTGAAGCTGGAAGGTCATCTTGCGTTTTTGGCCATTAGTCAATACGAGATCAGAATAGTTACCGTCAGCACGGACATATACTATCTCGTCCGTGGCGACTCGTACCAATTCGGTACTGGTAGATATTCTGAGCCATTCCATGTACATACTGGTTTAACTTTGCAAATTTACTTATTTTTTCGGAATCAAGCAGTGTCATTTGTTATTTTTAACTAGTTTTTAATACGGACTGATAACTTCTCTTTTATTAGCAAACACAGGTATGCATACGTTATAGAAGATTAATATACATATTAGAACAAAAAATATCAGCATCAAGATGCTTTTGATTATTCTTTTCATTTTAGTAGAAATTCCATAATAAAATAGGCTTATTCTCTTTATTGATAAGTGACCACAAGTAATTCATTCCTCTGGTAGAAACGGTAACACAGCCTTGGCAACTTGCACGGTGTAGGGGAATATAACGCATCCAACAATGACTATCCACCCAACCGGATTTGTGAATCATCAAACCTCTGGCATACGCCGACTGATTATCAAAGTCCATACCTTTTATCCGGAAACTGCGTTTAAGCGTGTAGCCATGTTCTTTGGTGACAAGGAAGCGCCCCAATGATGAGCACTCGCTTCCAGGCTTATTACTGAACCTCGGTCGTTCAGCTGTGCTTCCACCACCAGGTCCATGCATAACATAGGTGCTTGCAACAATCTTTTTCTGATGGAAATCCCATACGAACAGGCGTGGAGTACCTGATGGAATACCATAGTCAACGAACAATGCGTAGTGCTCATTCATATTGTGACGACGGGCAAAAGCAAGAGCTTTCTCGGCTCTTTCCTCTATCGTCTTATACTCTCTGCGGTCTGGCCATTCTGGCAGGCCATAGTACTTCCATGCCCAATGAAGGCCGAATACTGCTGCTACGATGGTAAGCAACAGAATTACTGCCAGACATCCCCATCTCTTACGTCGTTTCATCATTCCTTGTCATTTGAAGTTGCTGTGAATACCAATATGGTAATACACAGCAACAGGATTTCTGCATAGACCATTTACATATACTGGTTCACGAGTTTCTTGATGATGCGTGCCACCTCTCCAACAGAAGCCTTCTTATAGAGCTTACCCTCTACCTTGTCAACAACTTCGAAGTTCGTGGATTTGATCTTTGAAGCATCGTTCACGCTGTAATCATCAGCACTGCATGGTGAATACACCTCGCAGTTCATGCCCTGTTTCTTGTAGTAGATGACCAGCGTCCTTCCGTCACTGAACTGAGTCGTTTGCTTGACAATCAGGTTGGTCGGAACACTCTTCTTCAATTCACTCTTGCTGCTTTTCGCTGCAGCGGGCGTTGATGCCATCACGCTCATGAGCGCAACCATCAAAGTAAGAATCAACTGTTTCATTTTACAAATCCTTTATTTGACGATGCGAAGTTAAGAATACTTGTTGAATAAAAAAAGTAATTCTTAGCATGTTGTATGAACCCGTTCGTTTATTGTATGAGTCTTAATAACCGGATAGTCATACTAACAAGATTCTAATTGGGAGAAAATGGTAGATTACATTTTCAGCACACTGCTACAATGTGAGCAAAGACCTTCCTTCCCCTTATATCGTGGATGTCCTTTGGCAGCTTGCATCAGGCATGATGGATCATCCTTAGGGCAATGGTTATAGGTAAAATAGGTATGGATAAACTCATGACATACGACTTTCCAGAAATCCCGTCTGTCTTTTACCCTGAATGTTGAAGCCACGCAAGCATTACCCGGAATAAGGCTGAGCCCTTGTACCCCCCAATCCTTCTTGCCATGTACGGTACAAGATATATCCTTATGCGTTAATCCAATGTATATATTATGCCTGTTCGCATTTGCAGTCATTGAGCGTATGATCTTGTCTGCTCTGTACCTTGTATGGCCATCGTTCATCAACGTGTCTGAAAGAGGTAACGGAGGGTGTACTTCACATTCCAGCTCCACGCTAAAGATGTCCTCGATTCTCTTCGTTAGTTCTTTTCCTAATAGCTGAGCCTCACGTTGACTGAATTTGCCAAATGGCTGAAGATGTATAACTGGTGGGCACAGGCATCGGACTTCTTTCTCATCAGAAAGTCCACTGTCATCACCACGGTTTGGGGAACAACTGGCCATACATATTATGGCAAATAGCAGAAGTATAATTGTCTTCAATTTCATAGACATCCTTTGTTATGCATGATTATTATCAAAAATGCTTCAAGTCTGTAGCCTTATAATGGAATACGGAGAGTATCAGATTATCAGCATCTTCGTCCAGCATGAACCAAGGAGAACGGAAGGGATTCTCGAAATTTCGCATCACATGGATTTCCCTTGCAGGCGTGTTCCCTTCTACCAGAAGAAAAGCTTTCCTTCCTCTTTTGTTGATAGCCACATCAACCACCATGACTGCATGCCCGTACTGTTGTCCATATCGGGCCGGATAGACAAAAACGTCACCAGGCTGCATGTCAGCTAATCTTCTGGTCTTCATCTCGCGGCTTAACGAGAAGGTGCTGGCCACGCCATATAGATCCCTCAGATATTTCTCGAAAGACTTACGAGAGTTACCACCTCCATAGCTCAACGTCTTTCCGTTTACATTCTGAAATCGGATGCGACTATATTGCCCTGTGCTATAGAGATATTCTGCTCTCAGCCGCATACAAACATCAGCACACTGCTCTGCATTCGACAGGAGCGGCATATCTACTACAGCATAGTTGAGAGATTGAAATCTGCTCTCACCACCAGTATAGAGTTGAACTTTAGCGCCTCGTCCTTTAAGGGGAAGACTCCTCTGAAAGTTTGTATAAGCAACATCTTCACCACTGATGCGTTCATATCCCCATGGTTCAGGAATATCACCAATGGTCTTGTAGTTATTGGGATTACTCGTCTTGCTGCCAAAGAGAATCCATAAACAAAATCCACCAACAGCTATCACTGTCAGAAATGTTCCAAGAATCGTCCATTTCAGAATCTTTTTCATCTTGTTTTTTTGATGCAAAGATAACCTATCTGTACAATCTGGCAAAGAAAATCCCGCAGTGTTGTATGAACAAGCGGGATTATTGTATGAGGTCTTTCCTATATCGAGAAATGAAGATTCATTGATGTTTATTCACTATTTGCTAACTTCCGCTTCTCTTTGTTTTGCCATTTCCATATTAATGGTTTCATGTACCCTGAAGTACTCACTAAGTTCAAGTCGAAGATAGCCATCTATATTTGGAATCTCCGGAACGAAAAGAATGACCGATTTGCAATGTACATCAACATTGCTGCCCGCTTCATCTATAGTATAGACTGTTGTGACACTATTTCTGATATTCGACTCGTTGATAGCTTTTTTTAATCTTGCAAACTCATCGATGTCATATAACTCCACATGCCCCCAATGGGTATCATAGATTTGAATATAATGAGTCTTATTAGAGGCTCTTACAACGAAGTATTCTCCTTGGTAGCCGAAGCGGATATCTCCCTCTTCGATGTCCTCGCCCTCTTCAATTTCATACTGGCATCCAATCTTTGTCAACGTTTCCAAGAACAAATCTCTTGTACCTATTTTCACCTCTTCGTTTGTATCTTTATTCATATTGCTCTCTTTTTCCAGTTCTTCTTTGGCACGATCATACAAATCTGCGTTTACGCCTGCTCTCTCATTAATATGTGCTTGATCCCTTCCTTTCATATACTTGTTGGCAAATAAGCCAAGTACTACGACTATTGCCAAAACAGTAAAAACTTCCATCATCTTGATTAGTCTATATAATTACTCAAAAATTTCTTATTCTCATCAGAATCCGAATCTTGCATGACTATAGCGGTATTGTTGTTATGATTTGCAACAATAATGCTATAGCCTTTATCGGAAAGCAATGGAGCACGAAGGCGAACCTCCAGTTCGATTTCTTTTTCTGGATTTGTCATTATCACCCCCGGATAATCACCACCTGCGTCCATAGTAGCAGTTTGTCTAAACCCTCTCAGTTTCAATTCTGATGTAACCCATTTCAAGTTGATTTCAAAATCATAAGGATATTTCTCACGGAAACAGCTTTCCATGCCTTTTCCTAATATCCAAAAGAATCCTTTTACAAATTTGATAATAAGATAAATAGTCGCTATGGCCCCTATGACCATCAAAATGATTTGATATAATTCCATCATTGATAAATTAAAGTGAGAACAAGTAATAACAGATAAGGAAATTAAGCCCTAAGAGGATGAGATAGAATAGTACAAATATGAGCAGGTTTACCATTTGGTAGGAGGTATGCCATTTCTTGGCTAACCATTGTAGATCACGAACACAGAGGTCGAAAGCATCATTGAATGGCAAGTGGTAGTGTTTCAGCATCTTGACGAATGCATAAACATAAGCCATACCATAAAATGCAAAGACGATGCACAGCAACAGACATCCCATCGAGAACGACTCCAACATCTTATAGACAATCACTCCGAAGGGAACCAGTCCAGACAATGCCAAGACAGCACCCTGTACCCAGAGATTGAATACCACAGAGATCTGCTTGTAGGTAAGCCCGACAAGCTTACCTAACAAAAGCAGGAAGAGTACACACAATCCGAATGGCAGTAATGCCAAATCAATCCATCTGAATTTCCTCATTCTTTATTCTTCTATTTCGCTAAGTTTTGCACTCCAGAAATCAGCCTCTTTTTTGTTGCCTATCATTTGATAGGCTTTTACCAATTGCTCCATTGCCATACGCTGGGTGGTGCATGGATGACTGGCTGCAAAAATATAGCATTTTATGGATTCATTTATGTCTTGCTCTACATATTCTCCTCGAAAGAAGCTGTTACCTAAAGTATAGTGTGAGTCAGGATTGCCCTTGTCTGCGGCTTCTCTCCACAGATCAAAAGCCTTCTTTATATCACGTTCCACACCTCTAGCGTAAAAATATGCATTACCTAAGTTATGCAAACCATACATGTCACCCATCTCCGCCGAACGTTTATGATAGGGGAACGACTCTTCATATCGTTTCTCTCCATTCAAAATAACCCCAATTGTGTTCAAAGCATCAACGCAGTCGCATTCACAAGCTTTTTTTAGAAGCGACATCCCTTTTTCCTTGTCTTGTTCGACAAAGGTACCATAGTAATAGCCAAGAGCCAAGATGCATTGGGCTATGGGATCTCCGATTTCACTACACTCATACAATTGCTGGAATGCCAGCTGCGCAGAGTCTCTGTCGGCATTGTCTAGAATATTGTAAAACCAGGCCGTTCGTTCTTCGAGGCTCAGCTCTCGTTCCAAACCATAATGAGCCAGAAATTCTGAAGCATCCTTAACTCCCATATCGGCTGCTTCTCGTAGCATATGGACTCCGATATTGAAATGTTGGGGGGCAGCAAACAGATGACTGTCACTATTCAAACATTCCTGACCAACAATGAACAAGGCTGCCGGATTCTTCTGATTGGCACTTTTTATCATCCACTCGACGCCCTGATGCTTATCAGTACGACTTAAAAGCATACCATATTTCAACTGGCTTTGAGCATCACCCAATTCTGCTGCACGTTTCAGATAGAACATCGCTTTGTCAAAGTCCTTTTCAACGCCCATTCCTTCTTCATATTGTTGCTCTAATATTGAAGCTGCAAGAGCAAAACCTTGCTCAGCTGCTTTTTCACAATATTGTATGCCTTTCTCTATCTCTTGGCACTCATTAACATAATAGGCTCCAATAGCATATGTAGCTGCTCCTAGCCCCATGTCAGAAGCGGTAAGGTATAGTTCGAGGCCTTTATCAATGTCCTGTGTGACACCATTCCCGTTCATATAACACCCTCCAAGACTATAAATGGACTCCGCAGATCCTTCATTGGCAAGTTCTTGAAGCATCTGGATACCTGTTGCTTTATCTGCGAGTTCTCCCTCTTGTGATATGTATATCATAGCCAAATTATGCTTCGCCTTCTTGTCGCCGTGATCCATTGCTTCACGGTAGAGACTTGCCGCTTTTAGCATGTCTTGTTTTACACCAACACCAAGATGGTATGCTTTGGCCTGCTCGAACAGGTCATTAGAATTTGCATCGGCAGGATTGCCTGCAACACTAAATTGGTCATTGTAGTTCATAATTCCCGATAGTTTTAATGATTAGTATTTGTTTTCATTCTTCAATTATCCTATGGACATCTGTTTAATGTAAATATATTGCGGATAGTGTCCAAGGACGGTAAGAGTTACAGGGCAAATCCAGATTTCACGGGTGAAACCTTCAAGGCCATTCACCTTATACGTTGCTCCTGCAAAAAGTCCAGAATACTGCTTTACGCACTCGAAGTAGCTATTCATGCTTGTTTGTTTCTTCCTGGACGGTCGAACCAACACACGTACACGATTTTCTTTCTTTGTATCAAGAAAGGTCAGCAGATGATTGGAGCCTGCAACCATGGCGAGGTTATACCGGTCGCCAGGCCATGGCATATCGATGTACCACATGTTGTCATCATGGACAAACTTGAGGTCATAAACTTTGCGACGGAAGCCGCAGATTCCTTTTGCATAAACCCATGCGAGTTTTGCATACATGATTGTACGATTAAACATTAGAACAAGATTTAGTGGAACGCTTCTGGGAGTTTCCCAAATGCGGGTGCAAAGTTATAACTATTTTTTCAAATCTCCAAATCATACAAAACTTCTGAATATCAACGCATTACAAGTTTGGCACACTTTTTGCTGTTTGCGGACTTTGGCGTAAAAATCAGTTTGCTTGGGCATTTTCAATCAAAAGAATGCATCAAGTACTTTCTCGAAAATGTCATTGGGCGAGACCTGGTTAAAGAGATTCATACATGTCTGGAGTTTCAGCACATCGATGTTGCTACCCATAATGGAGTCGATGTCTTTTTTACCTTCATGAATGAGCAAGGCTTCGGAGATTTCCCTGAGTCGTGCGCCCAAGACTGGATGGGCAAGATATGCACGAGCTTCGTCTATGCCATCAAGTCCATAATACTCTGAATTGTAGCTGTGTCCAAGTCCCTTTTGCTGAGGGAAGATATACCAGATCCAATGACCACGTTTGCGTCCATAACGAATATCGTCAAGGGCATCAGCATAGTCAGCTGCTTGTGCGGTCAAAAAGCGCTCCAGGTCATATTCCTTGGCTGATGGTTCTCCGATAATATCCCAGAAAGATGTTGGGAGAGTGATGTTATCTATATCGCGGCAACAATCAAAGAGCGGTGCGACCTCACCGATAGAATAACCGGCAATGCCGCAGCCAATCTCCGTAACTAAGAAGCGTTTCTCAGGATGAGCCTTGGCATATTCGCAGAACTCCTTGACGAATTCACCCATCATGCCGACTCCACTCATAGAGGGTATTGCGTAGCTTTTCCCCTGTAAGCCATTGCCTTGCCCCATGATGGCGCCAAAGTTCTCTAAAGCAGTTTTAGCAGCTCCACCATAATGAAGTCCCTCTTCATTGGAGCCAAATACGAACACCTCGTTAGGAGCCAAGCGAGTAATCGCGTCTGGCGTGATGCGAGTGCCTGGATTGTTAGGGGACGTTTCGAGTTTCTTCAATTCTTCAGCCTGGACAATCGCAACCTGCTTCTTCCATTCCTCCAGAAAGTCCTTCATGTTGTACTTTACATCATCCAGCTCTTCTCTCTTGAAGATGCCACTCTTAGCCACATACTCCTTGATTTTCTTTTTGAGGGTTGCCTCAGTCTTGAAAACCGCCAGTTTCTTGGGATCGGCTTTGAAAGAGAAAGACTTTCCCGTTTTCTTCCCATTAACTGTTTCAAACTTGATTGCTGTAATCTGAATTTCCATATGCTCAAAATCTATTATTGTAAAACAAAGAAAGGACAGCACCATAATGAAGAAAACCTTTGGGCGTCAGATATAATATCGTGCCGTCCTTTTCAATGTAATGATTGTTCAGCAAGAAGCCCAACTCCTTTTCAAATACCATGTTAGGATCTGAATGAAGTATTTTCTCCATCACAAACAAGTCTATCATTCCGCAATATCCACTGATGGCCACATATTTTGAGAGTAGCTCTCTTGGCGGAAGTATGTAAGAGTCACCGTCTTTTTCAAAAGTGTTCTTAGAAAGGCTGCATTCCAGCGACTCGCCATTTTTCCCGATATTATATGAAATACCGATGTAGTTTTTACTCTGTGCAGCTATGCCGAATCCTTTATAGGATCCATTCTCCATCATACGATGCTGAAGGTATGACGACAAGCCATAGTCACCAGTCAATGAAAAGGTATTCATTCCAAAACGTCCTTTATATCCCAGTGCCGTTATTAAATCATAGAGGTACGAATACTGCTCAAAACGTTGCTCGGCAGTGGCAATGGGATATCTGCTGAGCATATTAGTTCGCAGTTCATAGACTGTGAGATGTTCAGGCATCAACCGCTCCACGACCTTCATTGTTGCTTCTATTTCTTCTTTCGTCTGATGAACAAAGCCATACATCAAATCCAGGTTGATGGTGTTGATGCCTTGCTGTCGGCAGCTATGGAAGATGTCGGCCATCCTCTGTGTCTGTCCATTGTCTCTGTTGTTATCTCGCAGAAAGACACAATTCGTACTCTGCAATCCGAAAGAGATCCGGCTGAAGATATCAGAATGGCCGCTAATGATGGCTATCTTGTTCTCGTCAATCGTGTTAAACGTCGCTTCGATGCTACCCTTGAAGTGTTCCGCCCTTTTGAAGCGTCTCGCATATTCGGCAGACATTTTAATCAGCCTTGCGAAGTTTTCAGTGCCTAAGACTGTAGGAGTGCCACCACCAATGTCAAATCCCCGCAAAATCGTTTCCCCTGTAGCAGATTGCTCTGCAAACGCACGCATATCACTGTCAACAATATCCAGATATTGGCGTTCTGTGGACTCAGATGTCTTTTTATACTTGACGTATTCGCAATACCTGCACAGACTTTGACAGAAAGGTATGTGTATGTAAAACGACAAGTCTTCGATGTCGTCAAAAGAGAGCCTATCGGATGTCTTCCACGAACTCCAGTCGGAAGGATGCAAAGGATAGGAGGTGTTGTAATCACTTATATCTTTTCTGGTCTCAAAAAGTACTTCTGTCTCCGTCATTATCAGTATATAATATTGTTATCGTGAAAGCCCTGTCTAAGATGCTGGCCGTCGAAGACAACCGACGAGTCGCAATAGTTCGGGTTCATATAATTGCGCATATAGATTTCCAGTATTTTACCATCTCTGTTATAGAGGTAGTTGCTGCATTTGCAATTTCTCCCTCTGTTCTTGGATTTGGTAAAGTAAACGTGCGGAATGCTGTCAATCCTTATCTCTTCAAGATCAATGAAATGTTCCCTGCAGTATTTGTTGACTGGCATAAGACCGACAAATCCTATTCTAGGAATGCCGATGTCAATAGCCTTGTCGAGCATCTTCCTGGCCTCTTCGGGTGAATCTATATACCCCTTGATGAGGTTGCAACTCAGATTTATTTTGCCGATGTCTATTCCTTCAAAATCCATTGCCCTTGAAGGTATGTGGCAGTTGTATATCTCAGAGAGAACACTCATGTCATAATGGTGCATGGAAATAGATATGGAATCGAAACGAGCTATGCGCATCATTTCCTGTGACTTTGGCAGCAGGCCATTCGTGTTCAGATGCAAATGGATGCGCTGATAATCTGGTGATGCATTCAGCCTCTCAATGATTCGGTTCACTGTTTCCGGCACAATCGAAGGCTCGCCTCCAGTGATGTTCAATCGGTTCAGGATAATGCGCTGATTCAATATCTCATCAATACAGGCAAACAGTTTATCCACATCAAACAGATGTCGGTCGTGTGTGTGGCCGGCATTTGAGCAGAATGGGCAGTTGGCATTACATCCATTCGTCACTTTGACGAAAAGATTGAGACTCGGGGGAATGGGAGCTCCCATGGAGTCCCCGTTCCCGCATCCCACGCGTTTAATCAAGATGTTACGACCAAACAATTGATACTCAGTCATTGATGAAGTTTTAATCCTTGGCAATTATCTGTAACCCTAATCTTGTTCATTGTCCGAAGAAGAATGATTTGATTCCTTGTTGAGAATTCTCTGAAGTAATGCCTGCTCATACCCATACGGATAACGGTTGGGACCTTTGCCTTCGCCACAAGACTCGATGAATTTCCTCTCGTTCTCCACTGCTACCAGAACAGGCCCATAGAATTCGTCCGTATTGGGGAAATAGACTTCAGGATGGCAAGGCCCGTCGTCAGAATAATGCGCATCCACCATAGCTTCAAGTCCCATTTCCTTTCTGCACTTCTGGTATTCGTCAACCATCTTATTCTGAAGTTTCTCGTTATCGAGAACGCCATTCTCATCAGACACATATTTCCATAGGGATTCAAGAGCCCAGAAGAAGGCAAATTTAGGATATGCATGTCCACCCATAGGATAACCGAAGAACATTTTGTCATTTAGATAGCTTTGAGTAAGGTCTCCATCAGACAATTCCTCATTGAATATGTATTGGCAAAAGTCTTCACGGATTTGTTCAACTGAAGTATATTTGCGGAAACAGTTGAAATACATCAGCAATCCAACAAATTTGAAAACGTCTCGTTGGGCCATGATTCTTTCATACTTGTCATCCTTGTCCGTCGTGATGCTTTCTAGAAGCTTCTTCCTTAGTGCATCACAATCAAGTTGTCCGTCACAGAAGAGGCTTTCATCATCCAGCAATCCTGCTTTGATACGCTGTCGCGTCAACTCCCCGATGGTTCCTCGTTTTATATATCTGTTCATGATAGGGGCGATACCATCAAAAACTTCTTGAGTAGATTTGAAATGCTTTTCCTCGTTGACCGCCTTAATAATGTCGCAGAGAGTCTGGATCTGACCATATTCCTCTTGTATGGAAGAACGGAGAGATGTGAATTGTTTTTGTTTCATATTCATTATTTTAAGTTTTTATTGTTTGTATCGTCTATACTATATTACCAAATCTTGCAAAAAAGTAACCACTCATTTCCAACCATATTTTATAGAAGTGCAAGGAAAAATAGAGTTATAATGGATCATTTCAACGACTTATAGTCCGTGTTGCTTGCAATTTCCTTCCCCTTTTCTGTAGCAAGCCTAGCAGGATCTGGTATGATACCAACTCGCCACAGGTCAAGCCTATCAGAATCAAAGCAGGCATCAATTGTTGGATTGCCTGTTTTGTGTGTTGTTGTATGAAGACGACACGCCTCTTGTAACAATTCTATCTCCTCATCAGATATATCTTTCAAATATGTATCCCGTAACGTATCTATCCATACGGCTGCCCGCTGACCATGATTAATATCTTCACAATCATCAATACGGCATGAATCATGAAGGTAAGCAAACAGTCCCACCACAAGCGGATTTACATCAGGCGTTAATAACTTCTGCCCATTTTCATAGACTCGATCCCAATGTCCTATTCCGTGTAATGCTCCGAGTGTCCATCGCGCATGCACATATCGACGTATTTCTTCAACTTTTTTTTGTATATAAGATTCTGTCGCAACCAACTTCTTCCACTCCTCCAGAAAGTCCTCCATGTTGTACTTTACATCATCCAGCTCTTCCTTTTTGAAGATGCCGCTTTTAGCCACATACTCCTTGATTTTCTTCTTGAGGGTTGCCTCAGTCTTAAAAACAGCCAGTTTCTTAGGATC
>JAEEGK010004619.1_pt1 | contig 33676 bp, 24 predicted proteins | sample 8958771 | NCBI WGS metagenome assembly JAEEGK01 (sample SAMN16246547, study PRJNA631951) | gut metagenome | biome: gut microbiome; feature: rumen; material: SC-attached | host: Bos | place: Iran: Karaj | collected 2018-10 | reverse complement strand
AAAAAAAGAAAAAATAATAATATTGGAAGAAAGAAATACAAAAGAAAAAAAAAGGATTTTAATAAAAAAATATACAAGCAAAATACAAAACACCATAGTAAATTACTGACAATAGTATAAATGATATTTCCTTCTCCAGTTTCAGTATTTTTTTCTTTGAAAATTCTTGTATAGTCGTAATTCTCTGAAAACAAAGATTCTAAAAGATTACAATTAAATAAAGTTTTTCACAAATATATTCATAATTTATGGAATTGATAGAGAATATTTTATTAATATCAAATTATACTTATGAATATTCGTTTATTTATATTGATAATCTATCAAAATATAATGAAAAATCAGAAAAGTAATATATTGAAAATAAAAAAATATATGTAAAAAAAAATTCGAAAAAACAAGAAAGGAAATAACAGAATTAGTGTGAAAAATTAAGAAATAAAAAATGTAGAAATTCAAACATTAATTTGAAGAAAATAAAGATTATTAGAATCCCATTTCTATGTAAAAACAAATAAACATAATTAAGATAAATTCCCCTTTTTTTAAATAACTATGAAAAATTGTTTGATTACATTTTTTATTTACAATTAAAGTATTATTTAAAACAAAATATTTGTTAAAAAAGACAAATAATATTTTAAAATGTCTTTTAATAAATTAACAATTGATGTATATTTACTTATATTTTTATTCAATATTTACAAACAAAATTCAATAAAGATAAAAACTGTCATTTTTTTATTAAATCAATAGTATAATATATTTCAATTTGAATTCTGTGATAATTAAAATTTAGATATCCTGATAAATATAAATATAATTATATGAATGTTAATTTTAAGAATTTAAATTATATTTTAAACAATTAATAGAAAAATTTATATAAATTTTAATATGATTTTTCTAATTATTATATTAAATTAAACATAATATTTGAAGAGCAATATATTTAATATTATAAAATTATTAACATAATTATTATTTTTAATTTTTAAAATGAATATGACTGATACTAATTTTGATCCAATTGATCCAAATGAATCTTTTACTGTAATAGCTAAAAAAATAAGAATGAGTAAAGTAGATCAAAAAGAAATTCAAAAATTAAAACAGGAATCATTAATGAAAGAAAGAGAAAGACAAAGAAAAAAAAAATGTATTACAACAATTCAAAGAATATATAAAGGTCATTTATTTCGTAAAAAATTTAAGACACAAATGGATGAATTAAATACAAAAACAATAATAAATTTCTTAAAAGAAAAAAGAAAAGAAAGAATTCAAAAAAACGCAAAAGAAATAATATCTTATTATTTAAATCTATATATAAATAAAAAAAGAAGTTATGAAGATAAAGTAATTGAAGGTTATAAAAATTATTGTGCAGATTTAATTTCTTCAACTTATTTATCATATAGAATAAGAAGTAGATTAAAGCCTTTAAGAGATTTAATTTCAAGTAAAAAAAAAATAATATTAAAATATGCATTAGCATATAAAATTAGATTATTATTAAGATCATCTTCAATTCAAAATATATTAGTTGAAATTGCAAATTTAAAATCTGTTTTAAATTCCAAAGATACAGTTAATGATAATTTAAATGAAGAATTTAAACAAAGATTAAATAGATTTTATTTAAATTTCATTGATGAATTTAATTATTTAAAAGCTAGTAAAGGTTGGGTTGATCAAGCAAAAACTGAAAATCCATGGTTATTAAAATATTTAAGTTTAGTATACAAAGATAATCCAAAATATAATCTTGAAAGTACAGGAAGGAAAACAAAAGATAATTATAGTAAATCTAAATCAAAAGGTAATATTCCATTAGACAATAATAATAATAATAACAATAATAATAATAATAATTTTAATCATTATGATGAAAGACCAATTAAACCAATGAAATTAACTGGATTTAATATGGAAGATGCTTATCCAAAAGATGGTGAAGAAATACCAAAAAAAAGAATAGTAAGAAATAAGAATAAAAATAATAATATTAAAAATAAAATAAATGATAATGAAAATGAAGAAATTATTCAAGATAAAATCATTGATGATTCAAATTTAAATAATGAAGAAGATAATTTCAATAATAATAAAAATCAATATACAAATTATGATGATAGACCGATAAAATCAAAAGCAATTAATTATGAAGAAATGTTTGGTGGAGATAATAATTATGAATTTGATCAAGATCCAAATAAATTTATTAAAAAACAAATAAAGAAAAAACCCCAAAATAGAAACAATATAAAAAAACCAAAATATGATGCCAGAAAAGCTATTGAAGAAGCAAAACAAAAAGAATTAAAAGAAGGTAAAAAAGAGAAAAAAAGTTCATTTCGTGATTTTGTAAGAGAAATGAAGAAAATAGCAAAAGAAGAAAAAGAATTAAAAAAAAATGTAGATAGTCAAATATCAAATTTTGGGAATTCTCAAAGTCAAATTAAAGATTCTTTTAAAAATAATAATAATACAACATCAAATATAAATTATTATAATAATAGTAGTAAAGAAACAATTGAAAAAAACAAAAATAAAAGTAATAAAAATATTAATAATAATAATGTTAAAGAAGAAGGAAGAGGAAGAAAAACTCAACCAATTGAAATTGAATTAAGAAAGAAATTACATGATTTAGAAAGATCTCCTCCTCCTAAATTAAATATTAAAAATGCTAAAAGTAAAATTAATTGTTGGACTAATAATAATGAAAAAAATACAGTAAATATAAAAACTTTTAGTCAAAATAAAAAAAAAATGAATTATAAAAATGATGAATGGAAAAAAGTTATTAATGATAATAGAAGTATAAATAAATTGGAAAATGATTTTAAAACTATTGCTAATAATTTTAATATTGAAAATTTCTTTAATGAAAAAGAAAATCAAATGAAAGAATTTAATCAAATTCCTTTCATCAAAAAAAAGCAAAATTATATTCAAATATTATCAAACGATTCATATAATGAAATTGTAACCCAATTAAATAATAAATACAAGGACCTAAATGAATAAATAAATAATTTTATTTTTTGATTTTAAGAAATACAAAATATAAAAACTAATATCAAAACTAAATAAAAAAATATAATAAACCATTATAAAAAAAATAAAATAAACATCTTAAAAGTAAAATAGCAAAAAAGTTAAAAAAGAAAAAAAAAATATATATATAAATAATAAAAATGGGAAATTGTTGTAATAGTCCGTATATAGCAGATGAAATAGCAAATTGTTCTTCAATTGATCAAATACAACAATATATATCATTAAAAATAAAAGATATATCATCAGAACAAGAAGAATTAAAAGAATATTTAAAAGATAAAAATAAAAAAACAACATTAATAGATGTTAGTGAATTTAAAGATGAAGATATTGAAAAAAGAATACCTTATTTAGAAGAAATGAAAGATTGTTTTTTAAGAGTTCAAGAATTATTAAAAAATAATCCTAAAATTGATGTTAATGAAACTAAAATAAAAGTAAGTGAATTATATAATATGTATACTTGGCTTTATGATGATGAAAAAAGATATGAAAGTTGGATGGTTAATTTTAAAGATTTTATAGAAAATGGAGGTTTTCAAAAATTAGAAGAAGCAGAAAGAAGTAGAGGAACTATGCCTGTTAAAGGTACTAAAACTTTAAAGGAAGATTCTTTGAGAAAATATAATGAAAATTAAATATTTTTTCATTTTTATTTAATCAAAAAATATTTTGTTAATTGTTTATTTATAATATATTATTTTTATGAATAAACCACTTTTATCATTTAATGTTAAACAATTAAGATTTTATTAAATATAGGATTTAAATTCAAATAAACCTTAATATAAAATTCCAATAACAACTAAAATTACCCATATTATTAATACAAAATACAATAATACCAAAAAAAAAAAATAAAATTAAATTCTAAACTCCAAAAAAATTAAAAATATCAAATGAAAACTTATATTTTCAAATTCCTAAAAAACTTATTATTTTCTTTGAACAATACATTCAAATTTTTTAAGAATAAATTTTTTATTATCAATCCTACTTTGTTTTTTAATATAATTCATTTGATAACAATTTTGACAAACACCTAAAGCATAATGAGTTTTATTTATATGAGGACATTTCCAAGGTTTTTTAATTCTTCCTTTTGAATGATAACAATTTGAACACATACCTTTAGCATAATGTTGAGACATTTTATGTGGACATTCTGTACATAATCTTATTGTTCTTTTCTTTTTTTTTCCTAGAAGAAGGTTGTTATCATTTTCAACTTCTTCATTTTTATTTTTTAAATTTTTATTTTCTGATTCTTCAATTTTTTCTTTTTTTAAAGAAAATAAAAAAAGATTTTGGTACAATAAATTTAAATAATAGAAATTTATACATGGATATATTATTCCATAATTTATTAAAGGGAAATTACTAAAATTATTGTTTTGGATTTGATAATTTTCTGTTTTATATATTTGATTTTGATTTTGAATATTGTTTTTTGGAAAAGGAGAAATATTTATTAAAAGATTTTTTGATTCGTTCATTTTATTATTTTTTTCTTTATATATGAATTTGTATTATTTTTTTTATTATTGTTAGTTTAAAGATAATATTTTAATCATTTATTTGATATTAATAATTTGTTTATATAATATTTTTAACATTTATAATTATTTTTTATTTATTTTTAAAGTGTTTTATAATAAACGCAAAATAGAAGTTCATATTTATTTTATAATTAAAATCAAATTAAAAAAAGATAAATTTCTTAAAAATAAAAACAATAAAAAATTAAAAATAAATTATTTCAAATTTATCAAGTAAATATTAGATGAAAATGAATATAACTATTATTAAGAACAAATGAAACATCAAGAAATCAAATATTATTGAGTAGTTATTGTGAATTATTTTTTATGATATATTTTTAATCTTTTGAGAATAAATAAAAAATTAGTTTTATGTTTTTTTGGAAAATCCTAATAATTCTAAGTTTCATTCTTTGATTCAATAATATTTTAAAAGAAATTTGAATTAAAATCAAATTATTTTATCAAAAGTTTATAACTTCATAAAATTTAATTATTCATAATCGGAAAAATTATGTAATTTATTCTCTTTCTTAAAAAAAATTAACTATTATTTTCATTATTTTCTTTAGGATTAAAAAACTTCTAATTCATAAGTTCCAAAAATGATAATTTCATAAGAAGGATGATTAGATTCAAAAATCATTGATAAAAAGATATTAAATGATTTTTCTTGAATTAACAAAATATTATGTATTTTGATAAAGCTAAAAATAAACTAACTTATTCATTATTGTTTACTAATAATAATAAAGAAAATTCAAAAAATAATAATGAGAATAATATAATAATAAGTATCTAAATGATAAAAGAGAAATATATATATATAATTTGTTATTTGAAAGGAAAATTGTTTATAAAAGACCATTTTGAAAATATTAAAAGTAATAAATTTAGTTAATCTTTATATGAGTAATAAATCTTAATTTATTTTATTTATTAGAGAAAGAGAATTATAATATTACATGTTTAAAATTTTAATTTAGTTAATTATGAAAGTTTAAACTAATACAAAATTCATTAATTGTGATGGATAATGATGGAATAAAATCTAATAAATAATTATATATGATTAAAAAATTTAAAATTCATTCAACAAAATCAAGTGATTTAAAACAATTATAAAATGAATTAATAATATAAACTTTTTTAATATTTTAAATTCAAAAAAACTCTTAAAATATTTTAAAAATAAAAAAAATTTTAAAAAATAAAATTAAAAATTGAAAATAAAGATTTATGAAAAAAGAAAATAATCAAAATATAAATGATTCAAAGAAAATAGAAGATAACGATATAGATTTATCTGATTTAACAGACAAAGCAGTATTTAAAGGAGCATTAAATAATTTAGAAGACCAAAAGTTTCCAAATCCAAATCAAATAAAAAAAAATAGCCACATAATAAATACTCCACATAATATATTACAAAATTTAATAAAACAAGAAAATCCAAACAACAATAATTCATTTCAACCAAATACTTCAATATCAAGTTCAGGATTTATTTCTTTTAGAAATAAAAAAGCAAGATTTGTAAATTTAAATAATACAAATAATACAGAAAATAAAATAGATGAAGAAATTGATCCAAAGTTAATTACTCAATCTATTTTAATTAAATTAGGAACTTCTGGTAAACCTCATTTAGCTAATTCTTCTTTTTCAAAAGAAGGACATTTAATTGAATCTACTAAAGCAAATGAAGTTGAAATTGATGAAAAAGATTTAAAAGTGATTCATACTAATTCTTCTAATAATAGTAATAATAATAGTAATAGTGAAGATAGTAATAATGGGGATAAAAATTTTGAAGAAGAAGAAAATGAAAAAAATGTTTTTTGGAATTTAAATAGTCATAAAGATAAAATTAATGAAAATTATAATTTAGAAAATAATGATAAAAATAATGAAAGTTTTAAAGAAGTAAATAAAGAAAAATATTTAAATACTATTATTTGTACTTTAAGTATGCTTGAAAAAGGAAAAGCTATTTTTGTTTCTCAAGAAGATATGATTTTTATTTTACCTTCTTTTTTTGTTCCTAAAAATTTAAAAATTGGGAATACTTATAAATTTAAAGTTAAAGAATATTTTCAATATTCTAAAAAAACTGATGAAATACAAGAAATACAAAAAAAATATGCAAAATAATATATTTAGAATATTATTTTTTTTCTTTAAGTCTTATTATTATTTTTATAAATTTTTATTAAAGTATTTTTATAAATTGAAGAGTAGGAAATAATTTAATTTTAAATTTTTTATAAATGAATTTTTTATTAATTAATTAAATGAATAACTATGAAGAAATAAATAAAACAAATAGTTTTCTTTTATCTCAAAATGATAATGAAAAATTACTTCAAGAAAATATTTCTTTGAAATCAAATAATTATATGTATAAAGAAGATATAAATAATTTATTGAATATAAATAATAATTTAAGAGAGGAATTAGAAAATTATAAAAGAAAATTATTTGATTTAATTAAAATAAATGAATCTTATGAAAAAGAAATTTTAAATAAAAATATTCAAATTGAACAATTAAAAAATTCACTTAATGAAATTTCTTTATTTAATAATTTTCAAAATGATATTCCTATGGGAAGAAAAATTCCTATTAAACAACAAATACAAGAAATAAAATTGGATAATAAAAAATTAAATGAAGATAATATTAAATTATTAACTGAAAATAAATTTTTAAATGATAAAATATTGACTTTACTTAAAGAAAAAGATGATTTATGTAAACAAATAAATAATTATAAATATGATGAAAATGAAAGAATAAATTATTTAGAGAATACACTTAAAAATTTTGAAAAAAAATTAGATAATATTTCATCAGAAAATATTGCATTAAAAATATCAAATGATAAATATTTAGATGAAATAAATTTAATAAAAAATGAAAATGAAAATTTAAATGAAAAACTCATAAGAAATAAAAATAAAATATTAGAACAAACAAATATTAATAATAATCCAGAAGAAATTAATATAAATAATAAGAATTTAACTGAAAAAGAAACTAACAAACAAAAAATTTATGATGAATTACAAAATAAAATTCAGAAATATAAAGTAAAAATAAAGAATTTAGACTAAAAATGTATTTCATAAAATAAAAAAATAAATGGATAGATATTTAATTTAATTTCAATTAATTTAAATATATAATATAAAAATTAAACATTTTGATAAATTTGAAAAATAAATTAATGTCAATTGATTATTCTGATTTTTCAAATTATACTTTAAAAGACACAATAGGAGAAGGAAATTTTGGTAAAGTAAAATTAGCAATCTTTAATCCAACAGGAGAAGAATTTGCAGTGAAAGTTTTAAACAAAAAAAAAATTAAAGAAAAAATGAACAATGTATTTTTTAATGAAAATGAAATAATAAAAAAATTCAATCATATAAATGTAATATATGTATATCAATTAATAGAACAATCAGAAAATTATTATATTGTAATGGAATATTGTTCAAAAGGAGAATTATTTGATTATATAGTAAATCATAAAAGATTAAGTGAAGAAGAAGCATCGATATTTTTTTATCAATTAATAAATGGTTTAGAACATATTCATAAGAAAAAAGTTGCACATAGAGATTTAAAACCAGAAAATTTATTATTAACTAAAAATAACATTTTAAAAATAATTGATTTTGGTTTATCACATATAATAACAAATAATAATTTATTAAGTACAAAATGTGGAAGTCCTTCTTATGCTTCTCCTGAAATAATAACTAGAAAATATTATGATGGATTTAAAACTGATATTTGGTGTTGTGGTATTATTTTATTTGCTATGTTATGTGGTTATTTACCTTTTGAAGGAGAAAGTAATGATGAATTATTTAAAAATATTTTAATTGGTAAACCTGAATTTCCTAAATTTTTATCTGTAAAAAGTAAAAAATTAATTTCTCAATTATTAAATATTAATCCTGAAGAAAGAATTTATATCGATGAAATTAAAAAAGATGATTTTTATTTAAAAGGAAAATCCTTAAGTAATATTGATTATGATACTATTGAAAAAAGTATTATTAATACTAGAAAAATGATTAAAAATAAAGATATTAAAAAAAAAATAAAGAATTTTAAAAAAGAAAAAGATAAAAATGGCACAAAATTAAATAAAAAAATCCAAATTTTGAATAATCATTTTAATTTTCATACAAAAAATTTTAAACAACTTAATAATATTTTACAAACTGATTCTATTTCAGTTCGTAATAGAAATTTTAGTTTGAATAATCATTCAAATCCTAATAATACAAATATCACAAATAATAATTCAAATACAAATGCTAATATAAATATTATCACTAGAAATAAAAAAAGAAATCATGTTTTTTCTGCTACTTCTATTAAAAAAACTAAAAATAAAATTAAAACTTTGACTAAAGGTTTTTTTAGGGAATTTACTCCTAAATATACTTTAAAAGAATTAATAGAATTCAAAAAAAGTAAAAAGAATATTCCTTTTTTAAATAATTCAAATTTTGTGTATAATAATGTGAATTTGAATATTAATCAATTTTATTTTAATGAAGGTAATAAAAATAAAAATAAAAGTATAAAAACTACATTAGGACCTTTTGAGCATAAATTATATTTATCTAAAAAGAATAAATTAAAAAAATCATTTTCAAATAATACATCAAGAATAAACAATAATTCAAGTTCAAAAAAAAGTTTACATTTATTTATGAATAATTTAACAACAAATTTTAAAATAGGACATAGAAAAAAAGGAAGTATAAATGGAAGTGTAATAAGTAATATTAGTAATTATACAAATCCAAATTCTTCTAACATTCATAGTAAAAGTTCTTCTAAAGATGATAAATACATTTCTAAGTCTACAAGAAGAGAATTGTTCAATCAATTTAAATTTATTAAACATCATTTTTAAGTTTTATTGCTTTTTTTATTTATATATAATGGTAATAAATATTAATTTATATAGCATTAATTTAACTTAATATAAATTTTGCTTTGTTTATTTTTTCATATAAAAATTATAAAAAGATAAGATAAGATAATATTATTAGAAAATTAATTTAAAAGATTAAATTTTATATTTTATATAATAATCATTGTTTTATTATAAAAAAAATTAATAAATTGATTATTATTCAATTTGTGAATAAACTCTTTTTGTTTTTGAATTTATTCCTTCTGAATTATTTAATATATAAGTAAATCTTTTCAATTCATTAGCGAAATAATTTCCAGAATATTTTTTTTTATCAAAGGAATTATAAACATTTATATTTCTATAATGATTTGTATTTATATTATTAAAGTTAAGTAAATCTCTTATTTCATTTTTTTTATTAATTAAAAAATTTTTGTGAGTCACTCGATGAACATTATTAATTGTATTATAATTACTATTTCTGTTTGAATAATTATTTGATTCATAAGTTAAAATTGGGTCATATATATTGATCTTATATTTAAATAATTTATAAGGTTGGTGATTCAAGTTTTTTTTACTATTATCAAAAGAATATTTTTGAAATTGAGATTTTATATCTATCTTGTGATTATTATTAAAATCTATTTTTTCATTTTTATTTTGATATTCATTCATTAAATTAGTATTATTTGTTTTTATTGGGATTTGGAAATTTATTTTTTTTAACGACTTTTTTTGCAGTGAATATATTTTATCATATAATAAAGAAATTTTATCATCATATATTTTAGATTTTTGTTTGTTTTTTCCTAATACATTAAAATTATTTAGATTATTTATTTTATACTTTCTGTGAGAAATACTTTTATTTTTTAATTTTTTTTCATCAAATTTTTCTTCCTCGTTTTTATTATTTATACTATATAATAAATCATAAATATCTTGATATCGTTTTTTTTTATCAATTTTATTATTCAAAGAATTATTTTGGGAATCATTATTTATATTTGGATTAGGATTGATATTTTGAGCTTTATTTATTTCCATGAAATAATCTATAATTATATTAAATTTATATTATTAATTAAATTTAAATATAAATTATTTGACCTTAAAAACCACAAAAAAATGAATGCTCACATTATATATTAAATTGCCTTATTTGTATTATAAATTGAATGAACATATTTCACAATTAATATATTTGTTGTAAAACAATATTTTGTGGAGAAATAGATAATAAGAAAAAAATGATTGAACATTATTTAAATTTTGTATTGTTTTAAAGTAAAAGAAAAAATAATTACTTAAAAAGAAATCAAGTAAGATTAAGTATTGGTAAAGAAATTGAAATAAAATCAAAATCAAAGGAATCAAAAAATTAACAAAAACTAAAAAATGATATTTTTTTCTTTAATAAACAAGAGAATATAAATAAAAGATCAAGAAAAAAAAGATGAAATGATAAAGATTGAAGAAGTAGAATAAAGAATATTATTTTTTACATTTATAAGTAATGTCTTGAATAATTTATTTTATTTATTTGTTTTAATTTAATAAATCCATAGTCATTTTAAGAAAATCAGAAGCTGAAGGACCATCTAATTTTTTAATAGGTTCATTATTTTTGTTTTCTTCTAAATTATTTAGATTAGTATCATTGTTATTTATATTATTATTTTGTTTTTTTTTATGTACATTATCATTTATAATTCTAGAGAAAGCCTTATTAATAAATTCAGCATTCATTCCAATTTGTTTTTCCATTGCTTTATATTCTTCTTCTAATATTAACTTTTCATCAATTTCACTTTCTTCTTCATTTTTAATATCATCATTATTATTATTTTCAATATTTTCATTATTATTATTTTCATTAATTTCTATATTTTCATTTTCATTTTCTTCTTTTAAATAATAATCAAATAAAACTTTAACAAGTAAATAATAACTACTTAAACATTCTCTTATAATTTCTTCTATATTTGAAGTATATCTTACTTTAGGATCTTTTTTTTTAAACATATGATATAAAGAATATTTTAAAGGATATTTTGGATTTTGTTTAACTTTTAAACTTCTCATTAATCTATCAACATCTTTAATAATTGACTTATTTTCAAATGTATTTAAATTTATCTCTTTCACTAGTTTTTCCATTGTATCAAAACATCTTAAAATTCTATTTATACTTTCTTTATCTTTATGTGCTATTATTTTTTTTATTGATATTTCTATTTCTTTAAAATCTAAAGGTAATCTTATTAAATCTATATATTGCTTTCTTTGTTTAAACATTTTGATTATATATTTAAATAAATTTCTTCTTTGTGTGTTTTGTACTTTTATTTTTTTTTTGTTTCTTCTTTTTTCTATTCTTTTTGTTATTTTTTCTGATTTTCCTCTATGTTTTTTATTTATTTGTTTTTCTTGATAAATATCATTTGATGTATTATTTTTATTATTCTTTCCCATCAAAATGGAAATAATAAAAAAATAATAATTAAACAAATAAAAAAATTTAAAAATATTATATTATTTTAACTATTATATAAGTAAAAATAAAATTTATTTTTTGAATTTATTTATCTTTCTATCATAGAAAATATATTTATTTAATGTATAAATACATGAAAAAATATATATTTATTTTCAATAATCTTGTTTCATATACATTTTTATAATTATAAATAATAAATTATACTTTATTTATAAAGATAAATCCTTCTTCAAGTTTTATATTTTACTATTATTTAAAGTTTTCAAAAATATTAATGAAATAAAAGGATTATCAATATTTATTAAATTGTTCTTTTTATTGAGAAATTTTTAAAAATAGGGTTTGCTTTATGATTTAATAATTAAGCATTTTCCTCCTTGATTACAATAAAATAATAAATTTTTAATATTAATAAATTCATTTAATTTCATCTGATTGTTTTTAAGAATATACATTCTTATATTATCAAATATCCAAATTTTTTCCTTTTTTTTTAATTATAATTATAAGTGTTTGTTTAAAAATTTTTTTTTCTATTTTAAAAAAAATAAATAAATGAATAATGAAAAAAATGAAGAAAATAATTTTAATGAATCTGTATTAACAAATATATCAGATTTAACTGAAGAAGTAAAAGAAAAAAAATTAGAACTAGAATCTTTTAAAGGACAAATTAAATCATTGAAACAAGAATATCAAAAGCAATTATCAGTTTATTTTACATTAAATAAAAATGTAATGCAAATAGAAAGCAATATTGAAAACATATTAAAAGAAAAATCAAAAATTAAAAAAAAAAATACTTTACTAATAGTAAAATTTAATTCTGAAGTAGTAAAAAGATTAAACGATAATTCAAATAGACCAAATAATGAAAATGTAGAAGATTTAATATTAGAATTTTTTGAATTTAAACCGATTTCGTCCTTTGAGGAATTAATAATGTTAAATAAAAATGAAGAAGAATGGAAAATATTATTAAAATATTCAACCGAAAAAAAACTAACACAAAAGCAAATAAATTCCTTAAAAAAAATTCTAGAAAAAATAGGAAAAGATATAAATTACCCATATCAAATATTTATAGATTTGATTAAAGGAATAATAAGAATAAAAGAAATTGAATTTGAAACAATAATTTTAAATGAACAATTAACAATAGAAAATAACACAAAGAATGAAATATTTCTTCATTTGAAAAATATAGAAACTGAAATAATACGTAATGATTATTTATATAAAAAAATGGTAAAATATGTAAAACAAATATATAGTATGTTAGAAGCATTTTCAAAAATAAGAACAAAAAATGATAAATCAATATCAGAAGAATATCGAATTTTAAATAAAAACATTAAAGAATTTAAAAAAATAGATTTTAAAAAATTAATAATCCCAACAGATAATTTATCAAGTTTAAGTGTAAGAACAAATATATCTGATAATGAATCAATATATTCATTAAATACTTTATATAATTTAGAAGAACAAAAAGAATTTTCTTCAAGTTTAATACATTCAGATAATATTAATAGTAATAATCTGAGAAATTCTCAAATTAAAAATAATAATAATAAAAAGGTTAATTTAAATAATAGTAAACAATCAAAAAATAATAATAATAATAATATTTCAAAAACAAATTCTATTCATTCAATTAATAATGCACCTCCTCCTTTTAAAATGAAAAATTTTCAAAAAGGAATTATTGGAAATAAATCAGCTTGTAAACCAAAAAAAATAAAAAGAAAAGAAAGTGATGATGACGATGATAAATATTCTGATAATGAAAATATAATTGATAATAACAGTTCAATTAAAATTGAAAAAAATACTTTTGTTAATTTAAATGATGATTTAACTCATGAAAACATAGATGGAAATATGAACTTTGCTTCTCATATGAATTTATTTAAAAGTTTACCTTCTAAATTTTATGAAGATAAAATTCATTATCAAAGGAGAAATGAAGAAAATAATTCTTTAAGAAATGGAAGTAAATTAATTTATCAAGCTATTGATGATGGAAGTTCAAATTGTAATGTTGGAGGTTGTTGTCATTTTGGAGCTATATTTGGTTGAAAGATTATTTTTTACAAATATAAAATTTATTTTGAGAATTTTATTTTTTTTTTTATTTTTTTTCAATCTTTTTTTTATTTATTTTACTTTCATATTTAAAAAAAAATTTGATTTAAAAATTAAAAAGGAAAGACTATTTAAATGGAAACAAATGTATCACTTCAATTTGATAAATTATTTATTCCTGGTAAATTTTATTTTATATAATATTTTTAAAAAAAGAATTTGATTCTTCTTCAGCGTTAATTGATTTATCTTATGAAGATAAAAAATATAGATTTAATTATCCTCAAAATGAACCTTTAAATATTTTATTATCTCCCAGTTTTTTAAAAGAAAAACAAACAATAAATATAATAATAATGAAAATTGATGGTAAAAAATATAAAAAAATAGCAAGAGGAGAATTAAATATATTTAAAAAATATTTCCAAGGAGAAAAACAAAAAATAGAAAAATATGTTTATTTAACTCCTTATCAATCATATTTAAATTTATCAAATATTGATAATCAGAAACCTGAATTAAACTCTGCAAAAATATATTTAATAATTAATTTATTAGAACCAATAGAACAATTTAAAAAAGAAAAAGAATCAAATAAAAAAAATCAAAAAAAAAACAACAACCCAAATGCAGAAAATAATGAAAATATTGATGATTATCAAATTAATCCTCAATTTGATGATAACTTATCTGATTTATCAATAAGTATAATTGATGAAAATGAAGAAGAAAGAAAAGGACTTGAGCTTAATCAATTTGTAAATGATGATTATATTCAAAAATTGAAGGAATTAATGGCTTCTGATTATGAAAAAATTTTACCTAAAGATATTGAAAAATTAAAACAAATGAATGAAATGTTATATTCTAAATTCAGTGAATTAAGTAATTCTTATAATGAAACTTTATTTGCATTAAATTCAACTAATGAAGAAATTAGACAAAAAGCTAAAAAATATTATGAGGATTATAAAAAAATTAAAAAAGAAGTTTATAAAGGAAGAGTTGAATTAAAGAAAAAAAATAAAGAATTAAAAAAAGAAATTGAAATAAATAATGAAGATAATAAAAATCTATTAAATGAAATTGAAAATTTAAAAAATGAAACTCAAGTTTTAAAAAATAAATTAAATATTCAAAGTGAAGAAGATATAGCAAATAATAATAATAATCAAAATGATAATAATAATGATATAAATAATTTAAGTGAGGTATTAAAGAAATTAAATAATTTAGGAATTGATGTAATTTCTCAAAGTGGATTAAATGATGAAGAAAAAGTGAAATTAAAAAATATATTAAACTTAACTGAAAATGCAAAAGAAGATAATTCAAATAATAATTTAAATAAAAATGAGAATAATAATATTGATGAAGATGAAGATTTAAAAGATGATATTGAATTAGGAAATCAAATAGTAAGTTTAATTGAAAGAGATGTTAATGATCTTTATATAAGACAAATTGTTGAAAATGTTAAAATTGATCAAATAAATGCAATTACGTATTCTTTTGAAAATGATAGACAATCTAAAAATGTTACTTTAAGAATTGTTGATGGAAATTTAGTTTGTTCTAATGGTGTTTCTTTTAATTCTTGGTTAGTTTCTAATTTTGGAACTAATAGTTAGTTAATTATTTATATTAATATTTCATCATGAATTTTTTTATGAATAAAAATTTATTATTTATATTTTATTATTTTTATTATTGATAGATTAAAGTTTATTTAATATATTGTCTGAAAGAATCTGCTTAATATTTTATTAAACTTATTTTCCTTAAAGAAAAAAAGTATTTGAAAATTTATAGATCTATAATATCAATAATATTTATATTAGTTTTAATGTTTGATATTATATTTATTATTTTAAAGAAATAAAAATGGAAATCTCATCAAAGTTAAATATGACTAATTTTTTATTCAAAGAAGTAAATATAACTTATTTAAAATTTAAATTAGGGGATTAGAATTGCAGAAATTGATAAAAATTTGGCTTTTTCTTCAAAGAATCCTAAAATAGCATCTTATAATTTAGCTACTTATTTTAAATATTGCTTATCAAAAAATTATACAAATTCTAAAAGTAATTTATATTTTAATATCATATATTTTTAGTTCTTTCTGATAATATTTTCTCAATGTTTATAGCAAACGACAATTCAAACATTATAAAAATTTTAAAAAATATTTTTTTAATATATCAAAGATTCTTATTTAAGAAAAAATTAATTTATTTTCAAAAATTTCAATTAAATGTTATTCTATTAAATCAGTATCAATCTCAAAAATTTGGATTTTATATAAATAAACAAAATATACATAATAAATTATTTAATGAATTAAAATTAAAAGAAGAACATTTAAAAGAACTTGCAAGGAAATTTAACGAAGAAGAAGAAAAATTATATTCTTTCACTCCCCAAATAAATAAAGAAAAAATAATATTTAATCCAATTAAATATTATCAAAATAATATTTCCAAAATATCTTTGAAAAAAAATTCAAAATCATTTTATAATAAATCAAATCCAAAATATCCTATTTCTATTAGTTATTCAAATATCAATCCATCTAAAAATATTTCAATGAATCAATTTGAACAAAATCTAGACAATTCTAATTTTACTTTTTCAGAAAATGAACCATTATATCTCTATTCTTTAGATGTTCCAAAATATATCTCATTCAAAAAAAAAGGAAATAAATCTTTTAATGGAAATTATAAAATAAGGAATACAAAAAGAAATATAAAAAATTCATACATGGATTCACTACAAGATAAAAAAAAAGAAATTTTTAATAATCCCTCTATTAAGCCTTTTTATACTACAACAATTCCAGAAAATTTATCTTTATTATTTTCATCTAGATTACATATTAACAATGATAATATAAATAATAACAATAATATTCCAATAAAATCAAATAAAATAAAAAAATCACTTTATGAGAATTCAAGTTATTCAAATTATAATGAAAAACGAACAAATTATATATCAGAAAAAGGGAGTAGAACAGAACATTTAAGTACAATTAATCATGATTTGAATAATTCAAAGAAAAAAATAGACAATAAGAAAAAAAATGTAAGTCAAAATAATGGTTCTTATCCTTTGAGAACTGGTATTATTCCTTATACTTATAGTAATTCTTATAAAAGTACTTATTTTGTTTCTCCTAAAACAACAGAAAGAAATAATATAATAACTAATAGAAGTAATAATTTTGGTACTTTAAGTAATTATTTGGAAAATTCAAGAGATGATAATAAAATAAATACTCAAAATACAATTAGAAAAAATACTGAAGGAAATGTAAACGAAAATAAATTAAATGATATTAATTTTAATTCTTATTTTGGTACTAATAAAAAGAATAATAACTTAGAAATTCAACGTAATGTAGTAAATGAAAAAATTATTAATAATGAATATGGTTCTGAGAGATTAAGTAGAAAAAGTTCAAATTCTCAAATAACTCTTCAAACAATATCTGATAATAAATTATATGATTTTGCAAATTATTATGTTAGCTCTGATGAATCATTGGAAAGATTTAGATTTTTAAATAAATATAATCAAAATAAAAACAGGAGAATTAACGTTAATAAGGATTATGATACCAAAATTTATAATAAAAATAATAAAATACCTAATTCTCCAAAATAAATGAATATTAATTTAATAAAAGAAAAAAAAATTTTTAATTTTTATTTATGAGTTTTTAAAGTGGGTATTAATTATTTATTTGTTATTCTATTTATATATTTCTTATTTTTATTTTCTTTTAGGAAATTTGAGTAAATTTTTTTATTAATGTATTCTTTTAAAAATATAATTCATAAATTTGATTGGAATTGTAATTGTGCCATCATTGTTTAATTCTTTTATTCCCTTTTGTTTTATAGTTATTGTTAAGTTGAGAAAAAAAAAATGTTATTTATATCATGTTTAAATCATAAAATATCCTGAATTGACAAAAATCAAAAGAAAATTATTCAAATATATTACAAATAATCATTAATTAGTTATATTATATGATTAATAATTTTTGAAAGGAAATATCTATATTTATCTTTAAAATATATCATTTGCTATTTATAAGAATAATAAAATATTCATTAATTTAAAAAAAAATTTTGAAGAAAATAAAACTATTTAAATATTATCTTTATTTTTTTTGAGTTCTTCATTCCCATTCCTAAAAACATCTCCAATGAATTGATGAGCAGTTCTTCTCAATTCCGAATTATTAGAAATAGAACTTGAACTAAATGGTCTTGAATTAGTTTCACTTCCTTGAGTATTCATTATAGTTTGTCCTAACATAACATTCTCTTCATTTCCTCTTTCATTATTATTTTCACTATTTAAAATCATATTTTCATTTATTAAATTATTTTCTTCCATTTCTGGATTTTCATTTTTTGATTTTTCATCTTCTTCGTTTTCGTTTTCATTTTCTTTATCTTGATTTTCCTGACTAGTTTTAACATAATGAAAAGATTTTTTAAAAACATCATCAACAAATTCTCTAGCACTTTCTTCTTTACCAATAGAACTATGAACACTTTCATTAACATTATCATTATTTATATTATTAATTTCATTTATTTGATTTTCATTAATTTGTTTTGCATCTTCAACTCTTTTTTCTTGTTTTATCTCTTCTTTATGTTCTATATTAGAAGATCCACCTGGAATGTATTGTAAAGGTATTTCATTTTCTAAACAATTAAAATATTGAATTGAAAAGTCATATATATCATTTGGTTGATAACGAACTACTTCTTTTGCAAAATCATGTAAAATTTCTGGGAAACCTTCAGGAATTGGAAATTGATTTGATTGTCTTGAAGTCATTTTTTTATTTAATTTTTTTTTATATTTTTCTTTTGGAAGTTATATTTTTTATTTTAGTTCTTATGAAAAAAACCTTTTTTTTTATTTAATTTCTTTTAAATACTTTGATTTATTTTATTAATTTAAAAATTGGATTTGTATAATATATTTTATAATATATTTAGTTATTTTTTTTAAATTATTTTATTTTTATAAGCAATTATATTTTGATTTTTATCTTTTCTTTTTGTTACATATTTCATTTGGAAAAATAATTTTAGATTTTTATTTGGAATATTGCTTTCAATTTCATTTACTTTTTCTTTTTCTTTTAATAATATATTCCAATAATCATATTCAAATTTAGTCCCTTGTAATTTTATTTTTCTTAATGAAGGAGTTTCAGAAATAAAATCAAATAATTGTTCTAAATCATTTATATTTTCACATTTAATTTGTTCATTAAAACTTAAATCTAATTTTAATAACTTTTCAAAAACTATTTTTTCTTCTTTTCCTTCGTTTTCTTCTATTTTTTTTGGTTTATATAAATTAAATATATCATTTGTTAAAAAGTTATAACTTAAATTTATCTTTTTTAAACTTAATAATCCATAATTTCCTTGTAAAAAATTTATTAAAACATCACTTTTTAAACCACAATATGATAAATTTAATTTTTTTAAAGATAATTTTATCGAAGGAGATAAAATTAAATTTTGAAGAGAATTACAATTTTTTTGATTAAATAATAAAGAAAAAACAAGATTTGAAAGTTGATATTCACATTGTTGTAGATTGTCAAAAAGATATTTTTTATAATTTTCACAATTTTCTTTATTATTAGAAACAAATAAATTTTCACCTAATAAAACTAAAAATTTTTGTATTTTAATTCTTTCTAAAATTCCTTCAAATAAATTTGAAGAAGTAATATTATTATTAGTTAAATCTAAAACTTGTAAATTCTTAAGAATTCTATAATTATCAGAAATAAAACTATAAATATTATTCCCTGATAAATCAAAATATTTTAATTTATTTAAATTTCCATTATCATCAATATATTCTTTTAAATTAATAAAAGTAAATAAATTTTCTGATAAATCTAAAACTTCTAAATTTTCTTTTATTTGAGGATTTTTAACTAATAATCTAAAAAATTCTTTTAATAAATCATCATTTAATTTACAATTCTTAAATTTAATTTGTTGTAAATGACGAAAGATTAATTTTTCCCCAATAAACATTTTTCTAATGGTAGTATTTTTAATAACAAATTTAATTAAATTTGGACAAATAGGAAAACTATTAAGTCCACATTCAGTACATTTATCAATATATAAACTTTCTATATTATTTGTTATATTCCTTTGTAAATAAGAATAAATTGTGGTTTGATTAGTTTCTATTTTTTTTAATTTTAATTTTTGTAAGTTTTTAAAGTTATCTCTCATAAAATCAGATTCTATTCTAAATATTTCATCATTTTTTTTTTCAATTTCTAAAGAAGAACAAGTATTATCTTGTTTTTTAGAAAAATAATTTTTACATATTTCAGCTAATGTTGAATTATCAATTAAATTAGTTAAGTTTAATTTTTGAAAATCGATTTTTGAAAGAATAAAAGAATCAAGTATTAATTTTGAATTATTATTAATAAAAGTTTCAAGAGGATTTTTTTCAAAAACTAAAGAAGTTTCATCTAAAAATTTTGATAAAAGAGAAATATTATCTTTTATTGAATTAAATAAATTATCTAAAATTTCAAAAATTAAATCAATTTGTTTAAAAATATTTCTATCTGCATAATTTATAAAAGCTCTTTCTGTAGATTTTCCTCTTGCAATTTTTGAAATTTTTTTTTCATTATCATCAATATAATTATCAATAAATGATATATAATTATTATATTTTTCTTCTATTTGATTTTGAATCTCATTTAAATAAGAATTAAAAGTATTTTTCAAGTTATTTAATTTTTCATTTGTAAAATTACCAAATTCTATTTCATTTTCTTTATTATCTTCTAATATATTTTTTCTTTCAGATTCAAATGATTGTCTATATAATAAATCTCTTAAACTATTTTTTTTTTGAGCAAATAATATACTTTCTCTAAATATACTATTTAAATTCGAAGTCATTGAATTTTTTATTTCAGGAGCTAAAGAAAATTTTTGTCTATCAGTACTAAAATTTACAGAAAGAGAATTACAAAATGGACTTTTATTTCCTCCTTCACTATAACTTAATATTCTTTCTTTTGGACAATGAGAATCATCATTTTCTAAATTATCTTTATTTTCTTTATCCATATTTAATCTTTTATTAATATAATTTTTTTATTTAAAATAAAAAAACAGAAAAAAGAATTAAAATAATAAATTCTTTATTTTAAGAATTAAAATAATGATCAATAATATAACTAAAAAAAAATATAAATTTAATAATAAAATAAAAATTTAAAAATCAATTATTGTTTAAACATTTGAATGAATTGTTCTAATACAATACTTTCAACATTTTCATCTTTAGTAATTTCCATTATTAATTTTTTAGTATCATCAGAATCAACAACATTTTTTCCAAATCTTAACATTGCATCTTTAACATCATGAATTTCAATTATTCCCGAATTATCAACATCAAAATATTGAAAAGCTAAATTTAATTTTTGTTCAGTTAATAAATAATTTTTATCAAAAGCACACATTAAAAAATCAGTATAATCTAAACTTCCTTTTTGATTTTCATCACATAATTTATAAACTTTATTAATATTATCATCAGTAATTTCAATTTTTCCAATTTCAAAAGCTTTTTTTAATTCTTCTTTTGAAATAGTTCCATTATGTTTAAAATCAATAGCATAAAAAGCTCTTTTATATTTTTTAATTTCTGATTCATTTAAAGTAGATAAAATATATCTTAAAACAATTTTTTTAAATTGTTGTTTAATACTAAAATTCTTAATATTATTTAAAATATCTTGAGTTATATTTTTAGGAGAAGAAATTTCAATATAATTAAACCAAGGATGTCCTAAAGCTTCCACAGCACTTGGTCTTTTATTAGGATCTTTATTTAAACATAATTTAATAAAATTTTTAGAATTTTCAGATAAAATATTCCATTTATAAGGATTAAATTTAATAGGATCTTTAATAATTTTCATAAATATTTCATTATTACTTTTACCTTTAAAAGGAGGTTCTCCAGATAACATTATATATGTTAAAGCACCAATAGACCAAATATCACATTTTTCATCATAATTACCTTTTAAAACTTCAGGAGCAATATAATAAGGAGTTCCTAATATAGTATGCATTTTTTGATCAACAGAATATTTTCTACTTAAACCAAAATCTATTAATTTAATTTCTGAATTTGGTTCATCTGTTTCAAATAATATATTTTCTGGTTTTATATCTCTATGAGTAATTCCTCTTGAATGACAATATGCAATAGCATTTAAAACTTTATTAATAACAATAGCAACTTTTTTTTCTTCTATTTTCCCTTCAGAAGCTATTTTTTGAAAAACTTCTTTACCTTTACATAATTCCATAACAATATGAAAGAAAAATTGATCTTGATAAGTTTCATAAAAATCAATAATAAAAGGATGATCTAAACCTGAAATAATATCTACTTCTTTAATTAAATCTTCTAAATCAGAAGGAGATAAATTTTTTTTTGAAATAGATTTAATAGCATAATATCTTCTTGGTTCTTCTTTTCTTTTATAAGCTATTCTAACAGTACCAAAATGACCTCCTCCAAGTACTTCTTTAAATTTATATATTTTACGTATGTCTTGAAGTAAACTTCCTGCTGTTGTTTCTATTGGCTTTTTTAATAATACTGAATCTAATCTTTTTGTTATTTTTTTTGGAGATTTTTTTTGAACTTTTAGCATTTCTTCAAGATAAAAATCATCATATGTTTCCTCTTTTGTTTCATTATTTATTTTATCTTCCTTTTCTTTTTCAAATTTTATTCTTTTTTCTTTATGAGGTTTTTCTTCTTTTGAATTTTCTTTTTTTATAGTTTCTTTTTTACTTGTTTCATTGTTTTTTATTTCTATATTATCTTGTTTTTCTGTTTTTGGATTTTCTTTCTTTTCTATTTTATTATTTACATTAATGATATTTTCTTCTTTTATTTTTAAATCTATGTTATTATTATTATTATCAGTGTAATCATCTTCTTTTTTTTGATCATTACTACTTGAACTATTTTTACTTATTTTTGAATTTATTGTTTGAGATTGAATTGTTGGATTAAAAGGTGATATTAAATTATTTTTTTGTAAGTGGTCTGTTTTTTCTTTATTTAAATCGTTTTTTTTTATAATATTTCCTTTTTCTTCGTTTTTTTCTTCTTCAATTTCCATTTTTACAGTTTTAGATTTTTTAAAAGTTAAATCACTAAAATGATTTTCTGTTATTTCATTATCATTTTTAATTTCTTCTTTTTTTTTTAAAGTATTTAATTCATTAGTTTTACTTCTTTCATAAATTTTTAATTCTTTTGAATTAATTGAACAAAATTGAGAAATTAAATCTGAGATTTTAGTATTGTTAAATATATCTTTATTAGCATAAAATTGTGGTGGATTTGGAGGATTATTTTCATCAATTTTTTCTATTTCTACTTCATTAATATTTACATTTTGTTGATTTGATTGATAATTTCCCATTTTATATAAGTAACTAAATCATAATTTTATTATTTGACTAAAAATATATATGCTTTTCATAAATTAAATTTTAAATTTTAAACAATAAAAAAAATATTTATTATTAAATAAAAAAATTGAGTAAATATTGTCTCTTTCTTAACAACAATCATTTACATCTTTATTATATTGAAAATTTTTTCTTTCTGAAATATGGTCATAATTTCTATCAGAACCATAATAAACACATTTTTTATTTTCTTCTGCTACTACTAAAAAAACATAAAAAATAAAATTTACATTCAAACAGTTTTTCAAAAGCTTCATTAACTTTATATTTATTCTTAGCAGAAGTTTCAATATAATACATTTTATTTTTAGTAGCAAAATTCTTTGCTTCATTTTTTTCAACTTGTCTTTGTTCTTCTAAATCAATTTTATTTCCTACAAGTAAAAAAACACAATCAGGTTCTGCAATTTGTTTAATATCAAATAAAAAATTTTTACATTGTTCAAAAGTACTTTTATTAGTTATATCAAATACTAAAAAACAACCTAAAGCTTTTCTACAATAATTAGATACTATTGATCTATATTTTTCTTGTCCTGCCGTGTCGAATATTTGAATTTTTATTTTTGAATTATCTTCTAATGTTATTTCCTTTGATGAAAATTCTACTCCTATTGTAGGAAGAATATTATCTGGAAATACTCCTTTCATATATACACTTAATAAACTTGTTTTTCCTACTGAAGTGTCTCCCATTGTTATTACTGTATTTTTATTATTTTTAATTTTTTTTTAGACAATTTTTGAAAGTACTTTTTATATATGTATTTTACCTTTCGCTATTGGAATTTTTTCATCGCTTTGTATTTGCATTTTTTTTAATTTAATATTTGTATTTAAAATGCCTATTTGAAAAAAATTTTAATTATTATTAATTATTCAATTTAAATTAAATAATGATATAATTTTTTATTTATATAATAATTAAAATGTCAATTGTAGGAATATTCTATAAATTTATCTTTTTAAGTTGTATTTTCCCTTTATTTATCGTAACTTTAATAGGAAAACCAAGATTTCTTATGAATATAATATCAAAAATTATTCATTCAAAAATAAATAACCATGAAATATTCTCATATCTTTTATCGTTATGTGGTATTTTTGCAGGGTATTTTTATTATAAATTTTATAATGCTCAGAGTTTGCTTGCTATTTTATTGCAAAACAATGCTCAAGTTGCAGAATTAGAATCTAAAAGATTAACTGCAAGAGGAAATCAAAGAAATTTTTATATATTTATTATTGCTATTGCAATGTTGTTAGCTATTCATAAATTTACTGAAAGATTTATCCGAATTGGAACAACAGAAGAGGAAATTAGAAATTTAAAAGATGATTTAAATAAGATTTCACCTATTAAAACTCCTTCAGAGAAAAAAAATGATTAAAATTTTATAATAATTAAATAATATTTATTTATTTAAAAATGAAAAAATGAAAAAATTATAATTTAAGTTTCTTTATTGATAATAATGACATCATTATATCGTTATTATCATCAACTAATAAAGATTTTTTTGTTATTTTTTTAAAATTTTAAGTACTTTTTTTTCTTTATTATAACAAATATAATCTAAATATCATAATTTATTTATGATTTTCCTTTTAACAATAAATTCATAAATAAAATCTTCCCATTATTTTATAGTTTTCCATAAAACATAAATTTCATTTATTAATTATTTATTTATATAAAAGTTTTCATTTCATTCACCCTTAAATCAAAATTATTTTCTATTGTTTCTAAACTTAATTTTCTTCTTATTTATTTTTATTTACTATATGACCAATGAATAATATTCTGGAAATTCATAATATGGATTTATTATTTTATCAATTTTTTAATATATTTTAATTGAAATTTAATTGTATAAATTTAAATGAAAATAAAAGTTTGTTTATTTAAAAAAATAAAAAATGAATACTTTATAATTTATATATAAATATTTTTGATTCATTTAAATAAATTAGCCCACAAAACGAATCAAAATAAAATTGAATATAATAATAATTATAAAATTTAAATAATAAATTCTAATTCAAAAATCACTTTTAAATTTTCCATGATATTTTTTTTGAAAATTTAAATTAGAAGGAGTATTATGTTCTATATATTCTCCTCTTTTTCTACTTTCTTTACTTCTTAATAAATTATATTCAGAATCAAATGCAAGTTCATTTTTATGATTACTTTTTTTATAAGTAAGAGGATTAGGATATTTTAATATTAAAGCTTTTTTCTTTTTATCATATTTAAAATAAATATTTTCACTTAATTGATTTTGAATTCTTGCAAAATATTTAGTTAATTGCTCATATATAAAATCATCTATTGTTTTTCCATAAGTTTTTCTTTTTAAAAGATTAAATAACATTAAAGCAAGTATTATTAGTAATGCAAAAATACCAAAACTTATTGAAATCCAATTTAAAGTTTTCCCATTTTCATATCTTGGTCCATAATATAAAATAATAAAGAAAATTATAAAAGATATGATTGACGCTATTCCTAATATATAAACCCAACTTTTAATTGATAGTCTTTCATATTTCTCTTTTCTTACAGTGCAATCACATACTATTTTTTCTGCTTCTGTTAATATATAATCAAAATTTTCTTTTGTTATAAATTGACCTAGTTGAGCATTGTCATATACACTATGTTCAAAGTAAAATATTTCTTCTGATTTTGGTATTTCTAATTCTGAATAATATTTCTGTTCATTTAATTCCATTTTTTTCTAATCAGAATTTTTTTTTTTTGAGATTTTTTAATTATATTTATGAATATTTAAATTATTTCATAGATGAAAATTTAAATTTAATATTTTTTATATTTATATAAAATATGATAATAAAAGAATTTAAGAAAAAATAAATTTTTGATTAAATAAAAAAATAAAAGTTTTATTTTTAATTATTCTTTTTCATTGATTCTTCCTTTAAAGTTTTAGTGCCTTTAACAGGCATTGTTCTTCTGTTTCTTTCACTTTCTTCTAATTTTTCAAAACTTCCTTTTTCAACAAAATCTTTAAAGTTGATCATCCAACTTTCATATCTCTTTTCATTATCATATAACCAAGTATACATATTATAAAATTCACTTAATTTAATTTTAGTTTCGTTGACATCAACGTCAGGATTATTTTTTAATAATTCATGAATTCTTAACATACAATCTTTCATTTCTTCTAAATAAGGAATTCTTTTTTCAATATCTTCATCTTTAAATTCACTTACGTCAATCATTGTTGGTTTATTGTTCTTATCTTTTAAATAAGCTTTTAATTCTTCTTCTTCTGTTGATGCATCCTTCATTTTTAATGATAAATGTAGTTGTAATTCTTCTATTGTTTGACAATTTGATATTTCATCTGATATAAATGGACGATCACAACAATTTCCCATTTTCACTATTTATATTTTTTTAAATAATATTTTTAAAATATTTGTTTTGTGAAATTTTATCATTATGTTTTTTATATTAAAGAAATAATATTTTTATTTTTTTTATTTGAATGAAAGAATAAATAATGAATGTTAAAAATTTATTTATACTTTAAAATTTTTCTATATATTATTAACTTCTTTAAAAGTTTTATCACTTTAACTTTATAAATATACTCTTTCAATATTGTTTAAAAAAATCAATGATTATTAAATAAACTTAATAAAGACTTTGAGAATTACAAAAATTTGATATTTCACTATCTATATTTTTATTTAATTCTTTTCTTCTTCTATTTTTTTTCATTTCTCTTAAAAATCACGAAAAGAAATTTTCTTTCTTTTTTTACCTTCTTTTAATTCTCATGATTTCTTTTTTATTTATTTATATATTTAAATAATAAGAAATTTTTTCTTTTTCATTTTTTTGGATTCTTTCTTTTCTTTTTTCTTTTAAATTTATTGTTTTTGTATTTAATTGAAACTTACTCACCTTTTATTCTTTGAATTTTTCTAATAACTTTTAGTTTCTTTGTCTTTTTTCTTTCTTTGATTAACATTTCTTGTTTTAATTTTAAAATTTCTTTTTTGTCTCTTTTACACATTCTTATTATTTTTTCTATAACTCTTAACATTCATTAAACTCAAAATTAGTAATAGAAAATTTAATTTTAAAAATTAAAAATAATAATAATGTTTATACAATATATAAGTGTTATATTATTAAAAAAATAATTCTTTATAAATCATTTATAAATTTTCTCTAAACTTTTTTCAATTTCATCACATTCTTTAAATAAAATATATTCTGATAATTTTTGTAAATCATCTGAAACTGATTTAATGAAATTTTCAACAATTAATCTATCAAGTTTTTCAATATAAATAGTTAATTTATAATTATAACAAATTTTATCCATTAATTTATTATATAACATAAAAAAAATATCACAAGCAGTGATAACAATACTAGGATAATCATAAACAAAAGAAGATTTAACTCTACTATAAAATTTATAATTTTGAGAATTAGTAAATTTATTAAGAATTGAAGTAAAATCTTCATAATTAAAACCCGTATTATTTTTACTTTTTGAATCAGTTTGAAAAGCAAAATATTTTGTAAAATCAGAAAAATTATTTGAATCATTTTTATATAAAGAATCAAAGAAATCATTCATTAAAGTTAAATTAGATGATTTTTTATCTTTATTTAATATAAATCTTTCTTTAAGAAAGTCATTTTCTAATAAAGGAATAGCTTCATTATTTTCAAATATTTTTGTTATAAAATTTTTTGAAATTTTAGATTGTTTTAAAAAAGTTTCATGTTCTTCAAAAATTTTTATTGCGATGAAAAGTGTTTTTACTGAATTACTTAAATCTAATATTCTTCCTATTGATAAAGCAAGAGAAAATATATTTTCACATTTTAATCTATATTCTCCTTTACTTATAAATTCTTCAAAATTTAATAAATTATTTCCAAATAATATTATTTCTTTATATAATTTTTTATTATTTATATCATAAAATGTCTTTAATTCTGTTATTTGTTCTTGTCTAATTTTTACTATATCACTTATTTTCTTTTGCATTTCAATTTGATTATTTAATTCTGAATCCATTTTTTGTTAAATTAGTTTATAAATAATTTAAAAAAAATTCATATTAAAAATGATAAACACTTTTATAAAATGTTTTAATTTAATTATAATTAAAAAGTTTCTATTTATAATAATCTAAACAATAATTTATTTATAATCTAATTTGCCATTTAATTTTTCGAAAAAATAGTGTAACTCTAATATATTCTAATATATTATATTTTATTTTAACAAAATTTAGATATCCTTATAAATAGAAAAAATATCTTTATTTTTAGAAATAAAAATATTTTCAATAATATTTTTACAATTAATACAAAAACAAGGAAATTTATCTTTTATTTCATTCATTTGTTTTTTTAATTGAAGATTTTCTTCTCTTAATCGTTTATTTTCTTCAATTAAAAGTTTAATTTCTTTATTTTTTTTATTTCTTGATTTTTTAGCACTGATTCTATTTTTTTGTTTTCTAAGTTCTTCAACAATTTTTTTATTGCTTTCTTCTAAATACTTATTTCTATTTTCCATATATTCTTTTTCTGATTGTTCATTTAATTTTATAATATTATCAATATAAATAAAAGAACAATTAGAACTATTATTCGAAAAGAAGGTATCCTCCATAATTTAAATATTTTTTTAAATTCTAATTATATAAATTAATTTATATTTTAATTTTATTTAACTTTCTTTTTTATATACAATAATTAAAACATTTAAAATACTCATTTCTGAGTTGAGGAAGTATTAATTTCATCATTTGAATTATTTAAATTGAAATTATGTTTAAATTCATTAATACTATCTTTTAATTTTTCTAATTTTTGTTCATAAGTAAGTCCGTTTATTTTATTTTTAAATAAATTATCTTTTCTTAAAAACATTAAAGTTTTTTTATGCTTATGATTATGAATATTTCCATTTCTCTTTTTTTTTGTATTCATATACCAATAATATAAAACAGATTTTTTATTTTGAATTTTAATTTCATCTTCTTCTTTTTTTTTAGTTTTATAAATAAGATTTTCATTAATATTATTATTATTATTCTTAATTTTTCTATCAAAAACATTTTCACTCATTTCATATAAAGTATTATATAAAATTAAATCTTCCATATCATTTTGATATTCATTTATATTTGAAAGAGATTCTTTCTTTTTTTTTAATGTATTATAAAATTTAGAAAGAAAAAAAGTATCTTTTCTACTTCCAAAATCTTTTCTTAATTCAGCAGTTAATTTTTTTTTTCTATTTTCTAAAACTCTTCTAAATTTATATTGCTCAAAATATTGAATATTATCTTGTTCAACTCTATCTATATTTTCATTTAAAACTATTTCAGATATTATTCTATTATCAATAATTAAATTAGGATTATTTTTTGGATTTATTTCTTCTATATAATCTTTATTATATTTTTTCTTTAAAATAATTTCTCCTTTTAATAATTCTTTACAAGTTTTAAATAATTCATTAATTGAATCATCCTCATTATATTCAAAAATCCTTGAATCATTTAAATTCATTGTTTCAATGCTTTGTCTTAATTTTATTATTGGTAATGTAACATCTTTAGAAAGCTTTTTTTCTATATATACTAAAATTATAATTACAATTATCCAAAACATTACACAAAATAAAACAATACCGAGAAGACAATTAAATAATATTTGTTTATAATCATTTGTTATTTTTATTGCAGGAGCATAATTAATAAATAGATATATTATAAAATAATTTTCAAAAATATATTTTGGCTTAAAATAATATAAACCTTTAAAAGAAGGATAAATGTATTTTAAAATCTCATGTGTTCTATATCCTGAAATATTAAATAATTTTGCAACTTTTTTTTCAGAATAATATAAATTAGGAATAGATTTAATTTGTAAAATATCCTTTATTTCATCTGTATTAACATTACTCAAGCAATCATAAATTGTACTTTCTTGATTAAAAATTCGATGATATAAACTATAATATTGTTCATTTGTAATCTCTCTTGACTCTAATAAATGTTGAAAAACTAAAAATAAAAAGCAAGTAGTTTTAGCTTTAATATAATTATTTTCATCAACTGGAATTGCTAAGAATTGATTAGGATTAAAATAAAGAGTAATAAATAATCTATCTAAATAACCATAAATTAAATCATTAATAATAACCATATGAATTTCTGATATATTTAAATTATCAATTAAAGATATTTGTGCTGTATCATAATTAATTATTGGTTCTTCATTACTTAAATTGGATATTAACTCTGTTGTATAATTACCTAAAAATTCATTCTTTTCTTTATCATAATAATCTTTTATTTTAAGATATAAACTAGGATAAACCATTTCAATATAAGGAAAAAAATATTTGCCCACAATATCAAAAAAAAACAAATTTTTTTTAGTATGATAGTCAATAAGATTTTCATAAAATGTATTATTTAATGTTGAATTAATCATCTCTTTAATTTTAGTTTTATTCATACTAAAAATAAATTGATGCATTTTATCAATAATAACAAATTCACTCATAAACCTAAGTCCATTCAATAAAACAGGTTTTAAATTTTGAATAGTTTGAATTATGGGAAAAAACTTAGCTATATTTGTCTTAACATGTAATATTCTCTCATTATTCATTTCTGAATAATCTCTGAAATAAAAATAAAAATTACCATAATTATCAATATCAGAATCATAAGAATAAATAAAACTATCAATGTAACTTTCATTAAATATTTTATCGTCTATATAAAATTTATCACTTTGGAAATAAGAAAAAATCTGGTGTGTTAATAATTTAATCATTTCTTCGTACAACAACAAATTTATATTTTGATAATAAGTTATACTTACAATTGATTCTTCTTTCATGTTATAAAAATATTGTTTTCCTCTTCTATATGTTTGATCTATTACTTCATAACTATAACAAAATATTATTGAAATTAAATAGAATGTTGCAAAACCACCCATTGCTAATATTGTTACTTTTATTTGTTGACGAATTTCCATTTGTAAAAACTTTTGTTTAAGTGACATATATTTTGAATATTACATTTCTTTTATTAAAAAACATAATATTTATTTTTTTCATTTTTTGAAAAATTTAAATTTAAGATTTTAAAATAACTTTTTAATATTATGTTTAATAATAAAAAAAAAGACAAATATTTCTAATCTTTTATTCTTTTCCAATTATATTTACATTAATACTATCTCTTTTATTTTTAGAATATAATAAAATAACTCAATTATATTTAAATTGTTTAAAGTATGTTATTAAAAATAATTTTTTGGATTTATTCAAAAAATATATTTTAATAATTTTAAATGTAAATATTATTTGTTTTCCAATCAATAATTTGAATCATTAAAAATTATATTTATTATATTTTATTAATCAAAAATAATAAAATAAGAAAAAGAACATTATAATAATTAGACTAGTATATATATAAATTTTATTATAATTTTGAAATTCACTTTTTTCAATATTAGAATTAGTAAAGTTCAAATCAGTAAAAGGTAAATTAACAATAGTTTCACTTCCTTTGAAATTAACATCTCCAATTAAATATAATAAATGTTTATTTTTAATTTGTATTCTCCTAATTTCTTTTTCATTTCTTTCAAAAAAATTTTGAGTTCTCATAATAATATCATCAAAATCAATAATTTCTAAATTAAATTGACTTAAACTAGGTAATATATTTTCATTACATAATTCAATTCCTTGTTTTTCAAGATTTTCTAATTTATCAATAATAATAAAAGATACTATAATAAAAATAACACAAGGCTCATGAAAGAAAATATAATCCATAATCCTTTGAATAATTTTAAAATGATTTATATCATGACAAAAAATTGTAATAATCCAAGAAAGACAAATATATAAAGGAACATTATCTTCATAAAAAATTAATCCTATTTTTGGATTAATTAAGTGAATAAAATCTGTTAAAACAATAACAGTATTTTGAAAAATATCTCCATTTGATTTAAAAGCTGATATATAATCTTTTAAATAAAATTCTAAAAAATAATGAAATACTTTTATTGATTTATCTGTTTGTTTTTTATATAATAAAAAAAAATAAACTGCAACATCTAATACTCCTTGATAATAACTATATATTTTACTATATTTTTCATTGTTTAAAAAATCAGCAATTTTATTTTCTAATAAATCTAAATTCAAATTAAATATTTGATTTTTGCTTTTATCTTTAATAAATTGATTATAAATACATCTTGGAATATCCTTTTTTAAAGTTGATATTTCATTTTCAATATCATGATTGATATTAACATTTGAATCTTGCTTTATAATTTTTGATGGATGATTAATATCATATATATTAAATCTTTTACTCATATTTGCTAAACGAAGAAAAGATTGTCTTTGAATTTCCAAAGAATTAAAACCTCCTTTTTGTTCAGATAATTTTTGTAATTTTTTAAAAAGTTCATAAGATAAATGATCAATACTTTCATTTTTTAAATCTTTTAATAAATTCTTTGAATTAATAATATCTACCATAAATAATAAATGATAAATTATAAATGTAATATTTAAATAAAAATAATCATTAAAGGTGTGATATAAAAAATAGAAAAAATAAAAAAAAATAAATAATAAATGGAATAAGGGGATTGATAAGAAGGGATTGGATACAATCTATTGACTTTTTTAAATACTTAATTTGTACAATAGAAATAAGGTTAATATATATTATAAAGGACAAAATTATAATAAATGAATAAAATTTTTTTTTTTGAAATTATTATTATTATTATTATAGATTTAGAATATACCAAAATCCTAGCATTCAAGTCACCCCAAAATTAGACCGATTGCTCTAT
>JAEEGK010004618.1_pt1 | contig 33677 bp, 29 predicted proteins | sample 8958771 | NCBI WGS metagenome assembly JAEEGK01 (sample SAMN16246547, study PRJNA631951) | gut metagenome | biome: gut microbiome; feature: rumen; material: SC-attached | host: Bos | place: Iran: Karaj | collected 2018-10 | reverse complement strand
TGATGATCGCAAGGTAGTCACCCTTGAGCCTCAAGGCCGGGATTCCGATCAGAAGACCGAACAGGCCTGCCACCAGGGCGGAGATGATCACCGCAATGATGATGTAAGGGATAACCGCGGCATTGTTCCCAGCACGCAGAAGCTGTGCAGCTGGTGTGCTCTTCATGAAGATCGCTCCGGCATATGCGCCTACTGCCATGAAGCCCGCATGTCCCAGCGGAAGCTGCCCCAGGTATCCGCACACGATGTTCAGGCTGGTGGCGAGTATGATGTTGATTCCGATTGTGATCAGGATTCCACGGTAGTACTCCCCCTTCAGCCCCGCACCGGAGACAACAAGGGTTATCACGGTCCAGAGGATCGCGATCAGGACGGTGTTGATGATGTATCTGAACGGAGTCTTAATCTTGAACTGCTTCATCTCTCACCTCCGTCAGACCTTCTCCTGGATCTTCTTGCCCAGGAATCCCGTGGGCTTGAAGAGCAGGACTATGATAAGGACGAGGAACACCGCCGCATCCTTCCACATTGAGAAACCGACAGCCGCGACCAGGGCCTCCAGCACACCGATCGTGAAACCGCCTATCATCGCACCGGGGATGGATCCTATTCCGCCCAGGACGGCTGCAACGAACGCCTTGATTCCGAGCATCGAGCCCATGGTCGGGCTTGCCTGCGTGTAGGCGCAGAGGTACAGGACCGATCCCACACCTGCCAGGGCGCTTCCGATGGCGAACGTCATGCTGATCGTGCGGTTCAGGCTAATTCCCATCAGCTGGGCTGCCCCCATATCCTCGGATACGGCCCTCATGGCCTTTCCTGCCTTGGTCTTGTTGACCACGAATGAGAGCAGGATCATTATCGCCACTGAGACGACGATGGTCACAATCGCGACATAACTGACATTGACCTGCCCCATCATGAAGGAACCGGTGATCATCGGGTCCATGCTCTTCTGGTCCGCACCGAACACAAGCTGTGCCCCGTTCTCAAGAAGGAACGACACACCGATTGCAGTGATCAGCAGTGAGAGCCTCGGAGCGCTGCGCAGCGGCGTATATGCCACCTTCTCCACGAACACGCCCAGAAGCGTGCTGACCAGGACCGCAAGGGCTATGGCCACAACCGGAGGAAGCGCGAAACTGGCAATCGCATAGTACACCATGTAGGCACCCACCATGATGATGTCACCATGCGCGAAATTCAGCAGCTTGATGATACCGTAGACCATGCTGTATCCCAATGCCACAAGGGCATAGACACTTCCGGTCTGGAGTCCGTTTATCAGCTGAGCTATCAGCAAAGAAAACGTCATGCCTGGTTTCTCCTGATATCAAGATTTGTAAATAAATATGATTGTTTATATAAAAAGGCGCAAGTCACCCTGCGCCTTTTTTCCCGATTTTTCTGGGCAAAGGCCCAAAAACCAATCAGAAGAACTCGTCAAACAGCTCTGCGCCGCCTGCGATCTTGATGATTGCGACAGACTTGATCGGATCGTTTGTCTCGTTGAAAGTGTAGCTTCCGGTGATGCCCTCAAAGGCCTGCATGCCCTTGATTGCGTCAATGACAGCCTGCTTGTACTCAGCTGTTCCGGCCTTGAGACCCTTTGTCTCTGCAGCCTTCAGGCCCTCAGCCATGATAAGTGATGCATCCCAAGCCAGGGGAGCGAACATGTTGGGGACTTCCTCACCGAACTTTGCCTTGTAGTCGGCCTCGTACTTGGCGACAGAAGGTGTTCCCGGAGCATAACCTGACATGTAGATTGTTCCCTCGAGGTCAGCGGCGCTTGCATAGTTCTTGACTGAGCCGAAACCGTCACCGCCGATGATCTTCGCCTTGCATCCGGCAGCCCTGAGAGCTGTGATTGCACGTCCGGCCTCACCGTAGTAGATCGGCATCAGGACGACATCCGGATTGGCTGCTGCGATGTTTGTCATCTGGGCCTTGTAGTCGACGTCACCTGTTGCGAAAGCCTCCTTGGCAACGACCTTGAGTCCTGTTGCTGCGAGCTGGCTCTCAACACCCTGGACAATGGCCTCTGAGTAGTCAGAACCGTTCTCATAGAAGATTGCGATTGTCTTTGCGCCGTACTTGGTTGCTGCGTACTGGGCCATCTTCTCGCCCTGGAACGGATCGAGGAAGCATGAGCGGAAGACGTTTGTCTTGACCTCTGACTTCGGGTCATCCGGATCCATGACAGTGAGCTTCGGGTTGGTTGCTGAAGCTGAGATCTGAGGCATGTTGTCATCGTAAGTCACGTCGGAGAGAGCAATTGAGGCTCCGGAGAGGACTGAACCGATGATTGCTGTGGCGCCGTTTGCCTTGGCAAGGTTGTATGCGTTGATTGACTCTGTTCCGTCAGCCTTGTCATCGTACTCAAGGAGCTTGACCTGCTTGCCGTTGATACCGCCGGCTGCATTGAGCTGCTCAAAGAACATTGCTACAGAGTTGCGGACTGGAACACCGTACATGGCGTAGTCACCTGTGGTGTTTCCGATGAATGCGATTGTGATTGAATCTGATGCAGCTGCACCCTCGCTGGAACCGCCGGCAAATACCGGGACCATGAAGCATGCAAGAATCAGTGCGATTAACAAAGCTTTCTTCATTTTTTTGTCTCCCTATCAGTGTTTTTTAAGGTAATCCTTAATAATATTGCATGAATCATACATCCGATTGGTATTTTTATGCAAGATTTTCCTCATAAAAACATATTAATTTGTTGTGGACGCATGGCAGAGCGCACTTGCAACACCTATTCAAAAAAAATAAGATAAGTCAGCGGCCAGAGCCCGAGGAGCAGACAGTGCACATCACATTGAAGAACCTGGTTAGAAACTATGAGAGCGTCCATGCCGTGCAGGACGTGAGCCTGAGCATGCCCGAGAACCGGATTTTCGGCATAATCGGACTGTCGGGCGCAGGAAAAAGCACACTGGTGAGACTTATAAGCCTTCTTGAGAAACCGGACAGCGGCGAGGTCTGGTACAATGACCAGCGCGTTGACAACCTGCCTGAGAAGGAGATAATCCAGCGCAGGCGCCACATAGGCATGATCTTCCAGAACTTCAACCTCTTCTCCTCTCGCACCGCAGGACAGAACATCGCCTATCCCATGGAGATCTGCAAGTACCCCAAGGACCAGATTCGCGCAAGGGTCAGGGAACTTCTGGAGCTTGTAGGCCTGTCCGACAGGGAGAACGCACCCATCTCCACCCTCTCAGGCGGACAGAAGCAGCGTATAGCCATTGCCCGCGCGCTTGCATGCAAGCCGGACATCCTCTTCTGTGACGAGGCCACCAGCGCCCTTGACCCCAAGACAACACAGTCCATCCTGGCGCTGATAAAGGACATCCAGAGGAAGATGAACCTCACAGTGGTAATGATCACCCACCAGATGGAGGTCGTGAGGGACGCCTGTGACTATGTCGCAGTCCTCTCAGAGGGAAAGGTCGTGGAGCAGGGAACCGTCAAGGACCTCTTCGCACATCCTCAGACAAACGTCACAAAGGAGTTCATGTCACACCTTACCACAAATACCGCGAACGTGCGTGATGACGGAGTTGTCATCTGGTCCGATGTCCCTGCCCGCTACACGCTGCGCTTCCTCAACGACAGGGTCGAGACCCCCGTGATCTCCGACATCATCAGGGAGTTCGACGTTGTCTTCAACATCAGCGGAGCCGGAATACAGAAGGTCGGAGACACCAAGATGGGAACAATGGTCTGCGACATCTCCGGACCCGATGTCAAGGCCGCACTGGAGGCAATCAAGGAGCGCGGGGTTACCGTAGAGGAGGCACAGGCATGAAGGGACTTACACCTGCAATCTGGAAACTTATAGGACAGAGCACGCTCCAGACACTGGAGATGGTCTCTCTGTCGACATTATTCTCCGTGCTGCTCGGCCTGCCTCTGGGAATACTGCTCTGCATCACCTCCCCTGAGAGTCAGGGAGGAATAAGGCCGAAACCGGTCCTGAACGAGATCCTCAGCAGGATAGTGAACATCCTCAGGTCATTCCCCTTCATCATCCTGATCATAGTCCTGTTCCCTCTCTCAAGGATGATTGTCGGAACAGCGATCGGGACAAAGTCCACGATCGTGCCGCTCTCAATAGCCGCAGCACCGTTTGTCGCCAGAATCGTTGAGACAGCCCTCAAGGAAGTCGACCCGGGAGTCATCCAGGCCGCAAGGACCATGGGTTCCACAAACTCACAGATAGTCTTCAAGGTCCTTCTTCCCGAGGCCCTGCCCTCTCTGATCTCAGGCCTGACACTCACCATAATCAACCTCATAGGATACAGCGCCATGGCCGGAGCAGTAGGCGGCGGCGGACTGGGAGACCTGGCCATCCGTTACGGATACCAGCGTTTCAGGCCCGAGGTCATGGCTGTTGCAGTTGTTGTGATTCTTGTCCTTGTCGAGGTGATTCAGTTCATCGGAAACAAGATAAGTGCGCACATGATGGCGAAAAGATGACTTTTTTGCGCAAAACTGTTGCAAAAAGTGATGTTTCTATGTACAGTAAAGCAACTTGTAAGGAGGAAGATCATATGGCAAATGTTTCAACAATGATGATGTCTTTCTCCATGTGCATGCCCTGGCGGGCATAAGTACATATTTTCATTTATTATTAATCAACAGCATTTTTCCATTTTCCCGCACAGGGATTTCATCATCGAATCATTATAATTATTTCATATAGGAGAAAAACATGAAGAAAGCTTTAGTTCTTGCACTGGTACTCGTAACTGCCTTCGCAGCATTCGCTGCCGGAGCACAGGAGAAATCAACATCAAAGATCACAGTCGGCGCAACACCCGAGCCGCACGCTGAGATGCTCAACCTGGTCAAGGATGACCTCGCAGCACAGGGAATCACCCTTGTCGTCCAGGAGTTCACCGATTATGTCACCCCCAACGAGGCAGTTGAGAGCGGCGAGATCGATGCCAACTTCTTCCAGCACATCCCTTATCTTGAGTCATTCAACTCAGAGAGAGGCTTCCACCTCGTCAACGCAGGCGGAATCCACATCGAGCCGCTGGCACTCTACTCAAAGAAGTACAAGGCCCTTGCAGACCTCCCCAACGGAGCCAAGATCGCAATCCCGAACGACCCGACCAATGAGGGAAGAGCACTTCTCCTGCTTGCAAGCGCAGGCCTGATCACACTTTCTGATCCGAACAACCTCGAGGCAACACCGATTGACATCACAGCAAACGCCAAGAACATCTCCTTCGTCGAGGTCGAGGCAGCCTCTCTTCCGAGAGTCCTTGAGGATGTCGATGCCGCAGTCATCAACGGAAACTATGCTATTCCTGCAGGTCTTTCCGCTGCAAAGGACGGCCTTGTTGTCGAAGGTGCGGACAGCCCATATGTAAACGTCATCGCGGTCAAGGCCGGCAATGAGAGCAATCCATCAATTGTAGCCCTTGTCAAGGCCCTTCAGAGCGACAAGATCAAGAAGTGGGTCGCAGAGAAGTATCCAAACGGCGAAGTCGTAATCGTATTCTGATTGACATCTGCCCCGGTTCATGCCGGGGCATTATTTTGCTCTTTTTCTTATATTCAATCTCTAAAATTCTGTTTTTTCAAAATTTAGAGATAAAATCATCTCTAAAAATCGATTTTTCAAAAATTTAGAGACAGCTCATCCCCAATGGCATATACTTCAACCAAAGTGAGGTCAATATGCTTCTCCGAGAATTGCTGATAAGGAAAAACAAGATTGAGAAAATCATTGCAGGAACAAGGAATTGGCTGACCAAAGCGCCAAAGGGAAATCTAAGGCTTTCCAAGGGCCAGTATTATCTTGTTACTGACAAGAATGATCATAGCGGAGTATTGATCAAGGATTACCGCCTGGTCTGCGACCTTGCGACAAAGCAATACTATTCAAAGGTCCTGAAAGAGGCAGAGACTGAGCTCGCACAGATAGACAAACTCATTGAAATTGAGAGGAAACAGCCAGTTGCACACATATACTCTGACATGAGCAAGGAACGCAGGAAGCTCGTACAGCCGGTGGAGAAGACTATACGAGAAAGGATAAATGACTGGCTTGAGGAAAAGGAGATCAGCCTCCCGAAGAAGACAGGGACAAGGGGAATCACTACCTTGCGTGGCGATCTCGTCCGGTCACAACCTGAGCAGCGCATTGCCGATGCATTATACAAGGCAGGTATACCTTACAAGTATGACGTCGAGTTCGGTTACGATAATTTCAAGAGCTACTGGGTTGATTTTGAGGTGATGAATCCCAACACCGGAAAGAAATACTATTGGGAACACCTCGGAATGATGGATAACGTCAGTTATGTGGCGAAGAACATGGAGAAGCTTGATTACTATGCATCTTGCGGCCTGTATTCCTGCAACGACCTGATACTCACATTTGATGACAACAACCACAAGCTCTCAGATAAACACATACAGAGGATAATAAAGGATCTGCTGCTCTGATTACATCAGGACAATTCCTGCCTTGGCTGCGGCAGCCTTGTCCTCCTCAGGCCAGACAGAGGACTGTACCTCTCCGATATGGGCCTTTCTCAGAAGGAACATGCACAGCCTGCTCTGCCCTATTCCACCGCCGATCGTCTGCGGGAAATCACCGGCAAGGAGCCTCTTATGCCAGTACAGGTCCTTTCTCTCCATGCAGTTCCTGATCTTGAGCTGCTCAAGCAAAGACTGAGGAGAAACCCTTATTCCCATGCTTGAGAGCTCCAGGGAGTCATCCCTGATGCTGTCCCAGACGATTATGTCGCCGTTAAGGCCATAATAACCGTCACTGTTCTTGGTTGACCAGTCATCGTAGTCAGGGGCCCTTCCACCGTGCAGAACTCCATCAGACATGGGCATGCCTATTCCTATGATGAAGATGGCGCCGTACTTCTTTGCCAGTTTCTTCTCCCTCTCGACAGGAGTGAGCTCCGGATACAGGGCCCTTGCCTCCTCCGAGTGGATGAAAGTGATCTTGTCCGGCAGGGTCTGTGCGCAGGAGGGATAGTACTCGGAGACCAGGAACTCGGTGCGCTTGATAGCCTCGTAGATCCTTGTCACGATGCTCTTGAGGAAGTCCAGGTTCCTCTCGCCGTCTGCCATCACGCGCTCCCAGTCCCACTGGTCAACGTAAATGGAATGGATGTTGTCTATATCATCATCAGGACGGATGGCGTTCATGTCCGTGTAAAGGCCTGTTCCAGGCTCAAAGCCATGGTCGGCCAGAGCCATCCTCTTCCATTTGGCAAGGCTCTGCACTATCTCCATGGAGGTCTCATTCATGTTTCCCACATTGAACCTGACAGGACGCTCAACACCGTTGAGGTCATCGTTGATTCCGCTGTTCGCCTTGACGAAAAGCGGTGATGTGACGCGGGAGAGCTTGAGCTCACCTGAGAGCTCGCGCTCAAAGGTGTCTTTGACGAACTTGATCGCGCGCTCCGTCATCTGCTGGTCAATGAACGGCTTGTAGTTCTTAGGGATAACAATCATGCCGAACCTCCGGAATATCAATAAATATGCAGAAGTATAACCATTTAATGCATGTTTTGAACAGATGCCGGCGCACTATTCGGCAGCACCGGTCCTGTGATCCTTAGGAGTATCGAATCTCTCATGGGTCTCCTTGGACTCGGGCTTCTCCTTGATGTCTCCGCTCTGTGTCAGTGCCCACTTGGTGATCATGGGTCCGAAAAGCTCATAAATCAGCACACCGAAAAGCACGATGTTCCTGATCAGCCTTCCCTCATATGTGCCCAGAGCCTGAGCCTGCACGGACATTCCCAGGGCAACACCTGCCTGCGGAAGAAGTGCGAAGCCGAGGTACTTTGAGACCATCGGGTCACAGTGCACGGCCCTGCAGCTCTCACGTGCGCCGAAATACTTTCCAAAGGAACGGGCGAGTATGTAAAGAAGACCTATGAGCACAACAACCGGCTTTCCGAACACTGAGAGATCAAGGTCAGCTCCACTGATGACAAAGAACAGGCAGAAAAGAGGCACCGTCCATTTGTCTGCCCTGTACATGATATCTCCCGATCTGGGACAGAGGTTGCAGAACACCGCACCCAGCATCATGCAGACAAGAAGTGACGAGAATGAGATTGTGACAGGTCCGATATTGAATCTGATCTGAGACAGGGCGATTGTCATGAAGACAAACGCGATAGACATGGCAAGTCTGTTGCTGTTGGAGAAGAAGAGCTCCTCCACTTTTGTAAGTACAAAGCCCAGAAGAGATCCCAGTCCCAGTGACAGGACTATCTCAAGAAGCGGGTCCACGATTATGGCAACCACATTCAGGGAACTGGACAGAAGTGCCTCTGCCACACCGAATGAGACGGCAAAGGCGACAAGGCCAACTGCATCATCAAGGGCAACTACAGGAAGAAGCAGGTCCGTGACCTTTCCATGGGCCTTGTACTGCTTTACGACCATCAATGTCGCGGCAGGCGCGGTTGCGGTTGCTATGGCACCGAGCGTGAGAGCTCCGGAGAGATTGAAGGTCTGATGATCAGTGAACAGAGAAACTATCACCAGTATGATGTCAACACAGACCATCGCCGTGACGGACTGCATTATTCCCACAACAACAGCCTGCTTGCCGGTTCCCTTCAGCTGTGAGAGCTTGAACTCGTTTCCGATCGAGAATGCGATGAATCCCAGGGCTACGGTTGAGATTATCTCAACGCCCTGGACATCCTCGAATGAATTGAAACCCAGTCCGGGAAGTCCAAGTGCTCCGAGGCAGTACGGTCCCACCAGCACGCCGGCAATCAGGAATGCCGTGACATCAGGGAAATTAAGGTGCATGATCTTGAACAGTCGGGTCATCATCAGCCCGGCGAACATGGCAATAGCCAGAGATAGCAGTTCTGTCGACATTTGTTCTCTTGAAAACCTTGGTCTACGGATAAGAAGCACGGCCCTTTTGTCCTATACCGCACTTTACTTCGTCTCATACAGACCAGCAGCAAATATACTCCAAAGCGAAAATTAAGTCCAGTATGATAAAAACATGTAATCTTTCATGATTATAGTTGTTTTATATGTGAAAAGGAGAACCATGAACGTACTCATATTCGGCTACGGGCTCCACGGAGGAGTATTTGAAAGTGCGATGTACTTTCTCTCCAGGGGAGACCATGTGACCATCACTGACATCAGAAGCAGAGACTCACTGGGCGAATCGCTGAACTACCTTGAGAAACAGGGAGCTGTCATTCACTGCGGCGGGCACATGACTGATGATTTCTCCAGTGCGGACCTGGTGATAAAGAACCCCACCATAAAACTGGACAACGAGTTCCTCACCTACGCCAAAAGAGTCGAGAATGACCTCTCCTACATCTCCTTCCGCCCTGAATCCAAGAAGATCAAGATCATCTGTGTCACCGGCGCAAGACACAAGGCCACAACCACCAGCGTGCTGTGTCATACCCTCAATGCCCTGGGCAAGAAGGCGCACATGTGCGGCAACATGGGGCTCTCCGCATTCTCAGAGCTGAAGAACTGGGACAAAGGCGATGTCCCCGAGTACCTGATAATCGAGATGTCCTCATGGGTGGCAAGAGACACATATCACTTCATGAAGGGAAAGGTCCCGCATGTCGAGGTCTCTGTCATAACCTCAGTCTATGACGATACCCGGGAGCTTGAGATCAAGCCCTCCGAGAGGACCGGAGAGTTCAACCTCCACGCCAACCACATCATCTGCCCTGTTGATGTGAAGGACGAGATCGGCAAGCTCGCACAGAAGAAGGCAAAGAACATCTCAAGCATCGAAAGCGCATCCAAGGGGATGTCAAAGGCCCTGTCCGTCAAGATGAAGGCGGCTTTTGCCGTTCTGCGCAAGCTCGGATTCAGCGCATCTCAGATAAACAACGCATTCAAGAGCTTCAGGGGAATCCCCGGCAGAGCCGAGATGGTTCTCAGGACAGACAATGCCATGTACGTCAATGACAGCTCGTCAGTGATTCCTGCGGCACTGAGTTTCACCATGGAGAACTTCGAGAACCTTCCAGTGCATCTGATCTGCGGCGGTTCTGACAGCAGCCTCGATGCAGAGCACATGCTCAAGGCCCTGAAGGCATCTTCCTCAGTTCACCTGCTTGACGGATCATTCACGCAGGAGAAGCTGATCAAGCTGCTGAGAAAGCACAGGATCCGTTTCAACGGCCCGTTTAAAACAATGGAGGAAGCGGTTGCTTCCGCCTCCTCCATGCTTGATCCTAAATCAAATATCCTGCAGATTGTGCTTCTGTCCCCGGGAGCCAGCGCTTACGAGGACTACTGCAACGAATACAACCGCGGCGAGTCCTTCAGGACCGCGGTGATCAGCCAACAGGACCGTTAAGATATTTCTTTGAGCTGACTGTATTTCCTTCAGAAGTCACAAGCTTGTGCCCGTCAACCATCAGCACTCCGTTCTCAGTATAAAGCGGCAGGTCAAAGAAATGATCAGGCTTTACGTAATTCATCTCAGAAGGATTTGAAAGTCCCTCTGGAACAAGGTTTGTCCCTGCAGGAATGTCATCTGCGAAGATCACCTCGCAGGTGCTGTGCTCCGGGGCATCCGGATCCTGGACTGCAAGAAGCATTCCATTGCTCTTCACGCCACGGAAATTAGCAGGCTTGAGGTTGTTGACCAGAACGATGTTGTGTCCCAGAAGCTCCTCTTCCTTGTAGTAAGGGACGATGGAGGAGACGATGGTCCTCGGCTCGGCCTCCCCTGTGTCAAGGTTCAGGATGTAAAGGATATCCCCGTTAGGATGATGCTCGACCTTGGTGATCTTGCTTACGGTGAGCTTGACCTTGTCAGCGAACTTCTGTGCGACTGACTTGTTTGCCTCTGCCTCCTGGGCAGCGAGCAATGCGGCTCTTGCGGCCTCTTTCTTCGCAGCCTTCTCAGCTGCCTTATCTGTGTTCTTATCTTCCATTTTCCTCTCCTCGCGCTCTGCCTGTGAGCCGCTGTATCTGATTCGGAGCTCCTCAATCCTCGAGTCCTCAAGCTTTGTGAACAGAAGGCTCACCTCTCCTACCTTGATCTCCTTGGAGAAATCACAGAGATCGGACCATGAGACATCTTTCTGTCCCAGGAAGCCAAGGATGCTCTGGGAAGTCACAGGCATATAAGGCTGGATCATTATCCCGAGGTCCCTGATCAGGCCAACAAGAGTCCTGAGAATCATCTTTGCCTTCTCAGGCTCGGAGTTTCTCAGCTTCCAGGGCTCTGAGTTCTGGAAAACCCTGTTTCCGATGTTCGAGAGCTCAAAGACAGCTCTCAGGGCATCACGCTCGTCCGCTCTCTCGAGCATGGCGGTGATCTCCTCTTCCTTAGCCCTGATCTGTGAGACAAGATCCTCATCCACTGGACCAGGACCGAGGTCTCCGTCATAGAAGCGCTTTACGAATGTGAGTGTCCTGTTCACAAGGTTGGAGAGGTTTCCGATCAGCTCTCCGTTGACCTTCTCCTGCATGTCCTTCCATGTGAAAGTGAAGTCTGAGTTCTCAGGCCTGTTGTAGTACATGTAGAATCTCCAGACATCAGCTGGGATCCCGGTCTCCTGGACATCGTTTCCGAAAACACCTATTCCCCTGCTCTTTGAGAACTTACCGCCCTCATAGTTCAGGTATTCTGTTGAGCTCATGTGATGGAGCATGGTCCACTTCTGACCTGTGGCAAGCTGTGTCGCAGGGAACACGACGGTATGGAACGGGATGTTGTCCTTTCCGATGAACTGGAAGAGGTCGGTGCTCTCAGGCTCCAGCCACCACTTCTTCCACTCGTCAGTGTAATTGGCTGAGATGGAGACATAGCCGATGGGGGCATCGAACCAGACGTAGAAGACCTTGTTCTCATAACCCGGCTTCGGGACAGGGATGCCCCACTTGAGGTCACGTGTGATGCATCTCTCCTTAAGGCCGTCACGGAGCCAGCTCTTTGTGACCTGAACAGCGTTCTTTGCCCAGAAACCGGTCTCAGATGTCTCATCGATCCACTTTTCAAGAAGCGGCAGGATCTTCGGCAGATCAAGATACAGGTGCTTGGTCTTCCTGATCACAGGTGTTGTGCCGCAGACCATGCAGCGGGGATTGATCAGCTCAGTCGGATCCAGGAGGGTCTGGCAGCTGTCACACTGGTCCCCTCTTGCATCCGGGCTTCCGCAGTGCGGGCATGTGCCCTCGACAAAACGGTCGGCAAGGAACCTGTCGCACTTGGGGCAGTAGAGCTGCTCGGTCTCTTTCTCGGTGATGTATCCGTTCTGGTCGCATCTCTTGAAGATATCCTGGACGATCTCTGTCTGCTTGGGAGTTGAGGTGCGTCCGAAATAATCAAACTGGATGTTGAACCATTTGTATATGTCGCGGTGAATTGCGTGGTAATGGTCACAGAGCTCCCTGGGAGTCACGCCTTCCTTGGCGGCCCTTGTCTCCGTGGCTGTACCGTATTCATCGGTTCCGCAGATATACATGGTCTGATAGCCTCTGAGCCTGCAGAAGCGTGCGAAGACATCCGCGGACAGGACCTGTGTCAGGTTCCCGAGATGCGGGATGTTGTTCACATATGGCAATGCACAAGTAATTAATCTTTTCTTCATAGCGCGCTTATTATAATAAAAGCGGACCGTATGTTTCAACGGTCCGCGATGTTTTTGCTGTCAGTCAGATCACTTGTAAAGAAGGTCGAAGTATGTCAGGTCCGTGGACAGCACCTTCTCCATCGCAGGCATTGTCTGCCTGTAGGAGTCAAGTGTCCTCCAGAGCTCGAAGAACTTGGGATCAAGCTCATAGGCCTCGGCGTAAATCTTTGTGGCCTCGGCATCTGCAATACCCTTGATCTGCTCTGCCTGCGCATAAGCGCCGGAGAGGATCGCCTTCTGCTCGCTTGTGGTCTTTCCTTCCCACTGCGCAAGCTGTCCGCGTCCGTAGGACCTGTATGCCTCCGCGATCTGGTTCCTTTCCTTGATCATCCTCTGATAGACACTTTCGGTCAGGTCATCAGAGTACTTGATCTGGCGGATCACGACATCAATCAGCGTGATTCCGTATTCCTTTGTGTAACCGCCTGCAAGAGCGAGCATCCTGTCTGAAAGGCCCTGTCTTCCGACCCTGATGGACTCCTGCTGGGTGTTGGACACGGTCAGGGATCTCAGTCTCTCGGCAGCCTCAAGGTCATCGATGCTCGAGACCTCCTCCACAACTGTCATCTGGTTGATGCGGTTGCTGTTACGAACCGCCTCGTTGAGGTAGTTCTCCGAGATGACGGTCCTGACGGTCGAGTCAAGGATATCATCCAGCCTGAGCTGCGCGTTCTCAACTGTCTTGACTGTCTCATAGAATCTCTTAGGATCGCTGATAATCCAACGGCTTGTGGGATCGACGTAGATGAACTGGTTCTCCTTGGTCGGGATGCGCTGGGCGTCTCCGTCCCATGAGAGGATCTTTGATGAATATCTGACAACGGTATCGACGAACGGCATCTTGAACTTGAGTCCCGGCTCCGTCTCGACCTTCACTATGGCACCGAATCTTGTGACCACGGACTGCTCACCCTCTGAAAGGATGTAAAGAGGTCCGAGAATGATCAGGATAATAACCAGTGCAACGATGATTCCAAGGGTAATAAGTGCTTTTTTCATAATCAGTTACCCTCCTTTGTCAGGTTCATCAGAGGCAGGAAGCTCTCCAGATTCTTGTCTATGACGGTAAGGTTTCCGCCAGGAGCAAGAACATCCTCCATGGTCTCTATGTAAAGTCTCTGTGCAGTGATGTCAGGGCTCTTCTGGTACTCCTCAAGGACGCTTCTGAACCTGGCGACATCTCCGGTTGCGGTGTTGACTCTCTCAGAGGCGTAACCCTGGGCCTCCTGGATGACCTTGCTGGCCTCACCTTCGGCGGCGGGGATGACCCTGTTGTAGTTCTCCTTACCCTCGTTGATGTACTTGTTCATGTCCTGGATGGCCTTGTTGACATCCTCGAACGCATCCTGTACATCACCTGCAGGCGGGACAATGTCCTGGAGCTTGACCGTAACGATCTTGACGCCCATCTCATAAGAGTCCAAGGTGGCCTGAAGCTTCTCCTGGGCCTCGACCTCCATTGAGGTTCTCTCACTTGTCATGATGCTCAGGATCGGAAGGTCTCCGACAAGCTGGTTCATGACAGACCTTGAGAGGTCACTGATTGTCTGTGCAGGATTGTTGAGCTTGAAAAGCCACTTATACGGATCATCGATCCTGTACTGCACGATCCACTGGATATCGACGATGTTGAGGTCTCCGGTAAGCATAGTGGACTCATCCATATACTTTGAATAATTGTATTTGGTGGAAGAACCTGCAAGATTACCGGCAGCTGTTGTCCTGTACCCGAAAGACATCGTCTGGACGGTCTGTGTCTCAACGCTGTAGCTCTTGTCCACTCCGAACGGAATCTTGAACTGGAGTCCGGGGCCAACTGTCTTGAGATACTTTCCGAACCTCAGGATCACAGCCTGCTCCGTCTGGTCAACCACAAAGAAACCGGTTGAGAGCGTAAGGATCACAACAATCAGCAGTATGCCGATGACCAGGAGCTTGGGAGTGAATCTGAAACCCCTCCCCCGTCTGGCCTGCTGCTGCTCGCCATCATTGTTATAACTGAAAGCCATTTTCCCTCCATGCGGACATATATCCGCGTGCTTCTATATGTAGAATATAATCATAAAACGCACAGAGGTCTACTTTGCGGGATAAAGAGGGTCAGATATTGGACTCAAACAGGTAGTAAGTACCTTCCTGAGCCATCTCGCTGACACTTCCGTTGACGATAAGGTCCATGACCATGTTAAGGCAGGCCAATGAGTTGCTTATGCGTCTGTTAAATTTCTCCTCTTCAGGACAGTCCAGAGCGTCAATGTTAATGCTTACGACAGGAATACCGCGTCTGCGTGCGTTGTCCAGAAGAAGGCTGCTCAGATCAGGCGTGAATGACATGAAGGCATCAACTGCGCTGGATTTGACAAAGAAGGAGTCATTCATCCTGCTCTGGTCGATCATTGAAAGCAGGAAACCGCGTCTGGCGCAGACCTTGTACATCTCATAGACAGACCTTGCCCAGACGGGAATATTGCCGTACTCAGAGAGCTCCGGGACAAGGATGCAGATGGTCTTGAATCTGTTGGAGGTGTCAGGATCCCCGCTTCCATGATAGCCGAGCTCCTTAGCGCATGCGAGAATCTTCTCCACGGCCTCCGCTGAAATCCTGTTCGGCCAGTTGAATGCGAAAGACACTGTTGTCTTTGAGTAACCGGTCTTGGCCGCGATATCTGATATGGTGATGTTCTTCTTGCGCATGCTCCCCAACTCCTTGAATCCTAACTCTTTTCAATCCTTAAGGTTTGATTGTAAAGCAGTTTATTTGGACAGTCAATTTTCCGAGAAGCATTTTTGAAACTATTTTGAAACAATTTTACGGCTTTTTGACGGATAGTGGAAAAAAGACTGTCAAACTGATAGCAAAGTCAGATTCGCGTCGCTGAAACCAGTTGTCGTCCGCTGAAGAAGTGTAATTCCCTGACCCTTCACAACATCATCGATTATCAGAGTCACTATCAGGGTGCAGCTGTCATCTTCTGAGAGATCGGCGTTGTCATAACGCACCGTGAACTGAATCGGGAATTTCTGAAAGTTTCTTAGTCTCTGGTGTGAAATTTCAGTCACAAGTCCGGTTGTTGCATCAGTCTTCAGAAGCGAGATATCCAGGATGTCACTTGATGTAGGGAAATAGAAACCTGAGGCACCATAGCTGACGCTTCCCATAAGAAGTCCTGTTGAGGATGCAGTCTTGGTGGAACGCTCCAGACTGAAACGCTCGGAACCGGCATTTGAGGCGGTGGCACAGGAACAGAGCATCAGTACAAGAATAAGAATTAAGACAAAGGCAAGCTTTCTCATCCGTCACGCCTCAGGACCGATAGTCTCTTCATAATGCTCGGTACCAAGGGCAAGGATCCTGGAGATGTGCTCGTCATTGAGAGAATAAATGACATTCTTCCCGTCCTTCCTCCATCTGACAAGGCGTGCGACCCTCAGAAGCTTGAGATGCTGGCTTGTAACAGACTGTGATATTCCGAGATTACCGGAAATCGTGTTCACATTGGCCTCACCGGAGTCAAGGAGAAAAAGAATGCGGAGTCTGGTGGGATCACCGAAAACCTTGAAGAAATCGGCTATGTCTGTGACTTCCTCTTCGGGAAGAAGATTGTCAATATCCATCTCGGGCTCCTTTGATTGTTCTGATTCCAGTTTAACCTTGTCTGAAAAGTTAAATCAAGTTAACCTATGGATAGTTACAGGTAATTATAAAATTCTAATTGGGGATGCAGATGGCTAAGGCGGAAAAGGCAAGCGGAGAAGAGAGATTCGAGCAGTACTATGGCGAGATCTATGGAAGCAGGTGGCCCGTTCTCCGTGAGGCGCTCCTGAAAGAGACTAATCCGGTCTCATTGTCAGAGAAACTGAAAGAACCTTATTACATGGACAAAGCCTCAATTTTAGCCGCATCTATGCTTCCTATTTCGGAAAACAATACCGTTTTAGATATGTGTGCAGCCCCTGGAGGCAAGACTTTAAGCATTGCACTGCGCTTAAATGGTAATGGAAAGCTGATCTCAAATGACAGATCAGCCTCCCGCAGGAACCGCCTGATAAGTGTACTAGACACCTGCCTGAGCCCTGAGCTTAGAGCTATAGTGAAGGTCACCGGACATGACAGCACCACATGGTCGCTTCATGAGAAAGACGCCTATGACAGAGTCCTGCTTGATGCACCATGCTCATCTGAACGTCATGTCCTTACAGACAAGAAAGCACTTGCCATCTGGAGCCCAAACAGGCCAAAACAGCTTGCAATCCAGCAGTTTGCCATGCTTGCAGCAGCATTGGATGCCGCAAAAGACGATGCATACATACTTTACAGCACGTGCTCGATATGTCCTCTGGAGAATGAGATGATCATCGAGAAGCTCCTGAGGAAGCGTCAGGGTCGTTTTGAGGAAGTGGACCTGAAAGGCCTTCATCCGGAGCTGAATGACAGTGCAGAGTCACTTTCACACGGTTATATTGTTTTACCGGATGTGCAAGACGGAGCCGGGCCGCTTTATTTCTGCCTGATCCGCAAGAAGACATCATCAGAAGGAGAATCCAAATGATCAGAACATATCTAATAACTGTTCTTCTGTCACTGATTCCGATATCAGAGCTGAGGGGATCCATACCCTATGCTTATTTCAACGGCATCCCTCTTTGGTTATCCTTCATCATCGGCGTCATCGCAAATGCCATGGTCCCTTTCATCGGGTTCCTATTCTTCAACACGCTGCACATTCTCCTGGACAAATGGAACTTCTACCACAACCTTTTCGAGAAAACCGTGACAAGGGCCCGCAATAAGGTCGGAGAGAAGGTTCGTAAGTATGGCTTACTTGGACTTATGTTGTTTGTGGCTATACCTTTACCTATTACCGGAGCATGGACCGGAACCATCGGGGCATGGGTTTTGGGACTAGATAGGAAGCGAAGCATACTATTTATCATCCTCGGAGTCCTTACCGCAGGAATAATCGTCACCACAGTAGTTTACACAGGTGCGGGTATTGCCAGCCTGTTCACTAAGAAAGTTGATATCTGACAAGCATTTAGCTTAGTTAGTAAGCACAACTCCCAAAGTCGGCGGAACCAGTATCTCTCCGTTTTCTATTGACAGGTTGACCTTGTTGTAGGTCTTCAGCGCAATCTCCATCCCATCGCATCCGGGCGCGATCTCAGACAGGCTGATTCTGTGCCATCTCGAGGACATGTTCAGCACAACAACAGTACATTTTCCGTCTTTGACAAACCTGTAGGAGAGCATTCCACGTGGAAGCGAATCACAGAAAACAGCGTCACACCGGGATATTTCCTTTCGTTCCTTTCTGAGCTTGATCAGAGCCCTGTATAGGGCAAGCATCGTATCCCTGTCAGTCTCCTGGCTCTCAACGGTCAGAAGATGCCATCTTTTGGTGTAATTCGGCTCAAGCCATGGTTTTGCGGTACTGAATCCCATGTTCTCGGAGAAATCCCACTGCATGGGGCGGCGCTCAGCATCACGACCCTTGTGTATCGGCCAGTAACGCTTTCCTAGCGGGTCCTGTATTTCCTTACGTGGGAAATCTTTACTCAGCATTCCAAGCTCCTCGCCGAAGTACACAACGCTGCAGCCTCTCTGAATCAGAAGATACACGGCAAGAAGCCTTGCAATCGGCTCTTTTCCACCAGCCCTGCTGATTGCACGCGGCACATCATGGTTGGAGAGGACCCAACACGGGGTCTTTCCCTTCTCAAGGGAGCAAAGCTTATACCATTTTCCTGCCACTTTCCTCAGATTTGAGGCCTTGAGGCGCTGTTTCACCAGTGAGAACTCAAAACATAGCTGAAGCTCATCGTTATTCTCTCCAGTATAGGAGGCGCTTTGCTCCATCTGGCCCTTGCCCTGGATCATGATCTCACCCAGAAGAGCCCTGTCATCATACTGGTCAATGACCTTACGCAGCTGGCGGATATACTCATGCGTGTATTCGGTGTTCCTGTCATAAATATGGTTCTGCATGTCATATGGTCTGGGGGTCTCTCCGAACATGAAGGGATTTGAGCGGAGCTCAGGGTCCTTTCCCACCGCGTTGATCACATCCAGGCGGAATCCGTCCACACCCTTGTCCAGATAATACCGGACCTCATCGAATATGGCCTGCCTGCACTGCTCATCATGCCAGTTCAGATCAGGCTGCTCCTTAAGGAAGGAGTGAAGGTAATACTGTCCTCTCTCAGGATCATATGTCCACGCACTGCCGCCGAAACAGGCTTTCCAGTTGTTTGGAACTTTGTCTCTCCAAATATAAAAGTTGGAATACTTACTATCTCGTAACTTACTTTGCTGAAACCATTTATGTTTATCAGACGAATGATTCAGGACCATGTCCATCATGACCTTCAGCCCCAGTTTGTGAGCACTGCTTACCAACGTATCAAAGTCCTCCATGGTACCGAAGATCGGATCTATTGCCCTGTAATCCTCGACATCATAGCCGAAATCCTTCATCGGACTCTTATATATAGGACTCAGCCAGATAGCATCAACTCCAAGGCTCTTAATATAGGGAAGTTTCTCTGTAATTCCATTCAGGTCCCCTATTCCGTCTCCATTGGAATCCTTGAAGCTTCTGGGATAAATCTGATAGATCACTGCATTCTCAAACCAAGGCATATTACGCTCCTGAAATCATTCTATACAGTATTTTACAACCTACGAAGCAGTGCATAAAGCTATTTTTAATCCTGATTGTATTTAGATATAGTTTATGTATTATTTCTGTATATTTATTTATTATTTTGATACTCTTTCAATATGATATTACCTAAATTATTATATGTATTTAGTTTATTTATATAGTAAAATTATAAGAATGATTTAAAAGTGCATAAAAAATGCTATCTGACTTATATAAATCAGATAGCATTCAAATACAATGTCAAATAATACTGCTTTTTATTGGTTCTTATACTTCTTCAGGAACTCTTTCAGGGAGAATCTGATTCCGCCGGCCCAGCTGAGACCCATGTCTGAGAACAGTTCCTCAAGCTCCTTCTTGAATGAAGGCTCAATTGAGAACGTGGTCAGGATCTTTGTCTCTGCCTTACGCTTGCCCGAGCCGCTTGTGAAAAGCTGCTTTGCCTTTGATGTTACGGAAATCTCCTCATCATACTGAATTGAATCCTCAGGGTTTCTCTTCAATGCCATAATGCCTTCCTATTGCCTTCAGTCCCAGATGACACGCTCAAGCTGCGAAATAGACTCCAATGTCTTATCCTTGAGTCCTCTTCCGCGTTCCTTGTAAAGCTGCGGTGCCATGGATGCTTCCTGAGCCTTCCTGAACACCGGGTCAACCGGAATCCTGTAGACGTCGAACGACCCTTCCTGGGCCGCCTTCAGTATATCTCTATGTTGCTTTATTCTTTCATCGTAGGAATTGATTATGACTCTTGAATGTCTGACCTGGCTGCGGAGATTCTTCTTGAGCCTTCTGAGCTCATCAATGAAGATCTCAAGACCGTCAAGGCTGAAGACCTCAGGTGTCATCGGTGTGATGACCTCATCACTGGCGATTATGGCTGATCTCTCAAGTCTTCCAAGTCCCGGAGAGAGATCAAGGATGATATGGTCGAAATCCTTGGAGAGCTCAAGCACAAGATCCTGCAGGACAAACGGCTCTTCAGAGAGCTTTGTCTCACTGTAGTTCTTCAACACTCCGCCGATTCCGAATGTCGGAAGCAGATACAGGTTCTCAACCTGCTCTACCGGAACAAGGGCATCCTTTATGTAACAGCGTCCCTGCACGACATCGGCAAGCTCATACTTGGGGGTCTTCTTAAGGAACCATGAAGATGCATTTCCCTGAGGGTCAACGTCAATCAAAAGAGTCTTGAAACCGTCCAATGCAGACTGGCATGCAAGTGTGCCCGAGATAGTAGTCTTTCCTACTCCACCCTTCTGAAGGTGAAACGCAATAGTTTTAGCCATAAAATACCTTAAAATAAATATATACTATCAACAGGATTCATACAAGTCCTTTTTATTTTTTTATTGTTTCAATATTCTTTCACAAGCATTATGGTATCAATATTATATAATTCTATATAAATTTTATATTCATAATTACTAAAACAGTACAAAAAAACAGGGCCCTTTAAAGGCCCTGCATACATTCTATTATAATTAAATATCAGTATTTGTCGTCTCCGAGAAGGCTCCTGAGGAACTCATCATCCTCGTCTTCAGGCTCTGTGTCATGACGCTTCGGCGAAGGTTTTGCCTCGACTTTCTCAGGCTCCTGCTCATAAGATTCATCCTCCTGATAATCATGATAGGAGTCAAAGCGGTCCCTGCGATGTCTGGTCTTGACCAAGGCGATGATCAGGTAAATAACACCGATGATGCATGTCAGGAAACCGATGCTGAGAAGCTTCTCCCTCATGATGAACTGGCCGATCTTCTTAAGGACATCAGTGACCTTATCCACAAATGAGGGTTCTTTCGCAGCTGCGACAGCAGTTGAAGTCTGGGTCTTTACAGCAGCAGGTGCTTTTTCCTCTGCAGGTTTTGTCTCTGTGGTCTCCTTGACCTCAGGCACCTCAGCAACAGGCTGCTCAACAGGAGCCTCAGCTGTTATGACCTTACTCCAGTCTTCCTCTGCAGGCTGCTCCGTGACAGGCTCCTGGACAACTGGCTCAGTCTCAGTAACTTCTTGCTCTGCAACAGGTTCCTCAGCAACAGGCTCGAAATCCACCACTTCTGGCTCTGTTTCAGGAAGCGGCTCTTCCTGAGGAAGCTCAGGCTCTAATGCAGGTTCCGGGGTGACAGGAGCAGGAGTCTCTACAACCGTAGCCTCCACGACTTCCATCTCGGGCTCATCCTGCTTCACTTCCTTTGTCGCACATGAGACCAGGAGTAAGAGGATTGTAAGAAATATTATCAGGATTTTTCTCATCTATCTCACCTATCCTTAATAATAACCTATTTTGCAATGCATAGTTACCAAAAAATCAGAAAGAACGAAGAACTTCTATGTGTTTCTTGGATTTCTCAATCTTCTCCTCGAACTCAGCCTTCTTTCCCTTTTCCTTGTCAATTGCCTCCTGCTTGGCATTTGCGATGAACTTCTCGTTTGAGAGCTTCTTCTCAACACCGTCGAGCAGAGCCTGTGTCTTCTTGATATCCAGCTCGATCCTGGCTATCTCCTTTTCCACATCAATTGCATCCCTGACAAAGACATACGTCTCAAATCCCTGGCCGGCAATCGGGAATGCTCCTGTGACATCAGAAGAGGCGTTTGAATCAATCTTGAGATCATCTGCATTGGCAAACACCTTCAGGAGCTGCACATGGTCATTCATGAATGAAGCGAGCTCTGCAGAGCTGTCAACCCTGACAACCATCCTGAGTTTTCTCTCCGCACCTATGCCCAGCTCAGCGCGCATGTTACGCACGCCTCTTACAAGATCCTGCATTGCAGCCATCATTTTGGCTTCATTCGGGTATTTTCTGGACTCAAGATACTCTGGGAACATTGAATTAATAACTTTGTTTTCCGTATTCGGAAGCTTTGACCATATCTCCTCTGTGATGAATGAGAGCATAGGATGCATCATCTTCATTGACTGAGCAAGGACATCCATGAGAATTGACACAATTCTGTCCTTCTCCTCATCGGATCCGGAATACAGTGAGAGCTTTGATGCCTCCACATACCAGTCACAGAAATCATTCCAGAAGAAATCATATGCAGCCTGGGCCGCCTCATTGAACTTATAGCCCTCAATTGCGTTCCTAACCTTGAGGATATTCTCATTCAGGCTGTGGTAAATCCACTTGTCAACGGCATTGAAGCGTGACGGATCAATAGGCACAAGGTTGCGTCCCTCAAGATTCATCAGCAGATATCTTGTGGCATTCCATATCTTATTGGCGAATCTGGAGCCGAGCTTGAAGCTGTCCATGTCAACAAGGACATCCTGTCCCTGTGTGGCGAGATAGCAGATGGTGAACTTCATGGCATCTGCGCCGTAAAGGCTCACAACATCAAGCGGATCAATTCCGTTTCCAAGGCTCTTGGACATCTTGCGGCCCTTCTTGTCACGCACAAGACCTGTGATGTAGATGTCGTGGAACGGGGCTTTGCCCATGAACTCCAAAGAGGCCATAATCATTCTGGAAACCCAGAAAAATATTATGTCATAAGCAGTTACAAGAGTTGAAGTCGGGAAGAACCTCTTTAGGTCCGCCGTATCCTGAGGCCATCCGAGCGTGCTGAACGGCCAGAGCCAGGAGCTGAACCATGTGTCCAGAACATCGTTGTCCTGGCGGATGTTCTTGCTTCCACATTTGTCACAGCAGCAGGGATCCTCGCGCTTTACCATCATCTGACCGCAGTCATCGCAGTACCAAACAGGAATCCTGTGGCCCCACCACAGCTGACGGCTGATGCACCAGTCACGGATGTTCTCAAGCCAGTTGGAGTAAGTGTTCTCCCAGCGCTTGGGATAGAAGCGGATCTCTCCGTCCCTCCAGGCCTTGAGGGCCTTGTCCGCAAGCGGACGCATCCTGACAAACCACTGCTCGCTCATGTAAGGCTCAACAGTGCTGTTACATCTGTAGCAATGGCCTACCTCATGCTTATATTCTTCGCACTTAACAAGATAGCCCTGCTCCTCAAGGACCTTTGCAACCTTCATCCTGGCTTCTTCGGCAGGAAGTCCCCTGAACTGCTCCGGACAGACATCATTGAGTGTTCCGTCAGGATTCAGGATGTTTATGGGCTCCAGGTTATGGCGCTTTCCGCATTCCCAGTCGTTCGGATCATGGGCAGGAGTGATCTTGACCATACCGGTACCGAACTCAATGCCGACAAAGCTGTCAGCTATGATCGGAATCTCACGGTCGGTAAGAGGCAGCTTGAGCATCTTACCCACAAGAGCCTTGTATCTCTCATCATCCGGGTTCACAGCAACAGCCTGGTCTCCGAACATGGTCTCAGGTCTGGTTGTGGCCACAGTGATGTAGCCGCTTCCGTCTGCGAACGGATATCTGACGTCAAAGAGATGTCCTGTATCCTCCTGATGCTCGACCTCGTCATCTGCCAGAGCTGTTCCGCAGTGCGGGCAGTAGTTCACGAGGTAAAGGCCCTTGTAGATCAGGCCACGCTCATAGAGAGAAACAAATGTCTCCCTGACGGCCTTCGAGAGACCCTCATCCATCGTGAAGCGTTCACGGGACCAGTCACATGAGGCACCGATTGTCTTGAGCTGGCTGACGATGATGTCGTGGTGCTTCTCCTTGACCTGCCATGTCCTCTCGATGAACTTCTCACGTCCCAGATCCTGACGTCTGAGACCTTCCTTGGCAAGCTGTCTCTCGACGACATTCTGAGTCGCAATTCCGGCATGGTCCGTTCCGGGAAGCCACAGTGTCGGGCGGCCCGTCATCCTGTAGTATCTGGTCAGGATATCCTGAAGCGAGTTGTTCAGGGCATGTCCCATGTGGAGAATGCCTGTGACGTTTGGTGGCGGCATGACAATCACAAACGGCTTGCCGTCACTGTCAGACGGCTTGAAGTTTCCGTCCTCCACCCACTGGGCATAGATCCTTTCCTCAAAATCCTTGGGATTATAGGTTTTCTCGAGTTCAATGGCCTTCATATCCAATTACCTCATGTAGTATTTATTTTACTTGTGAATACTACATTAAATCCCGCATCTGCGCAATGAGGAGCAGCGTAATAATAAAAATATAATTTTAGGGCTGAACCAATCGAAAAGAAGTACAAAACAGCTATGACACCGATATAACTCCAATTATTTCCAAACTAATTCAATATTTATTCAGTATCATTTGAATATAATTTCAATATTTATACAATATCATTTAAAATATAAAATTGCATCATTTTCAAATACGTTTATACGTACCGGAAGGACAAAGAAAAAGGGTCTGCAACATCGTCAGATGCACAGTCCCTTGCCCCGGATTTAAACTGTTTGTCAGCCTTGAAACCGCAAATCATCTAACGAACAATCCATTATCCTTACCGCCTTGTAGATTATCTCTATCATGCGACTTCGGATACAGGGCGTTCAGTAGAAGTCTGGGCATAAAGAAAGGGCCGCCGCTATGGATGCGGCAGCCCTCTTGAATGCCTAAAATACAGAGTTTTACCTGATCACTTTCTCTTCGGCTTTGCGATCAGAGCCTTGAGCTCAGGCTTCTTCTCCAGGTTCTTCACAAGACCTCTCTCACGTCCCTTGTTGATATATGAGGGATCCTCGAAACTGTAGTGGAAGTTGGTGTGAATGTCATAGGTTCCGTTCATCAGTGCAACGGCATCCTCTGTGATGACCAGCTCCTCATCTGTCGGGATGACATAGATCTTGACCGGTGAATCCTCTGTTGAGATCTCGAACTCGGCGTTGCGGCACTTGAGGATGTCGTTCTTGGCCTTGTCGATCTTGATGCCGAAGTTCTCAAGACCGCATGTTGACAGGTAGCGGATCCTCGGTCCCATCTCGCCTACACCTGCTGTGAAGACAATGGCATCTACCCTTCCGAGAAGGGCCGCATATGCACCGATATACTTGCGGATGCGGTGGCACTCCATCAGCATTCCGAGCTTGGCTCTCTCGTTGCCTGCATCAGCTGCGTTCTCAACGTCACGGCGGTCACTCATGCCGCAGATTCCCAGAAGTCCGCTCTTCTTGTTAAGTGCGGTATCCATCTCCTTGGCTGTCATGCCTGTGTTGTTCATGATGTAAGGCATGATCGCAGGATCCATGTCTCCGCTTCTTGTTCCCATGACAAGGCCCTCAAGCGGGGTCAGACCCATTGAGGTGTCAATACAGACGCCGTTCTTGACCGCGCTGACAGATGCGCCGTTACCGATATGGCAGATGATTACGTTTGTGTCCTTGTTCTCTTTGCCCAGAAGCACTGCAGCTCTTTTCGCACAATAGAGATGGCTTGTTCCGTGGAAGCCGTAGCGCCTGACGTTGAACTTCTCGTACCACTCATAAGGGACAGCATACATATATGCCTCAGGCGGCATGGTCTGATGGAATGCGGTGTCCATGACAATTGCATGAGGGACATTCGGCATGACCTTGCGTGCTGCCTCAATTCCCATGATGTTTGCCGGCATGTGAAGCGGTCCGAGTGGGATGATGGTCTTGAGCTTCTCAACTACATCGTCCGTGACAAGCGCTGATTTCTTGAAGATCTCTCCTCCGTGCAGGACCCTGTGTCCCACGGCACCGATCTCCGAGACATCCTTGATGACTCCATAAGTCTTGTCAGTGATGAGTTTTATGATCAGCTCGATTGCCTCCTTGTGAGTCGGGCATGTGAACTTCTCCTCATACTCCTCTTTACCGGTTGCCTTGTGCTCGATTGTGGAGTACTCAAGTCCGATTCTCTCAACGACTCCAACTGCCAGGACATCCTTGTTGTCCCAGTCATATACCTGATACTTCGCGGATGAGCTTCCGCAGTTCAGTGTAAGAATAACCATTATCATCCTCCGGATTAATTTTGGATTGCCGGCTGCAAGAATGTCAGCATCACAGCCGATTTGATTTAACCACAATCAGATTATATTTACAAGATTATCATTATTGCTTATTCTGATATCCGTGAAAACAAGGGGTTTGAAGTACCTATGAAAGTATATCTGTACAACACAATGTCACGCGAAGTCGAGGAGTTCAAGCCGATCTCCGATGAATATGTCGGTATGTACGGCTGCGGACCTACCGTATACAACTACGCGCACATCGGAAACCTGAGGACCTACATCTTTGAGGACACCCTGAAGAGAGTCCTTCGCCATGCCGGGTATAAAGTCAAGCATGTAATGAACATAACCGATGTCGGACACCTGACCGGAGACGGTGATGACGGTGAGGACAAGATGGAGAAAAGCGCACGTGAGAGCGGGCGCAGCGTCTGGGATATCGCCAAGTTCTACACCGATGCCTTCTTCAAGGACTACGACTCACTGAACATCATCAGACCTGATGTCGTATGTCCGGCGACTCAGCACATACAGCAGATGATAGACCTCATCAAACGCCTTGAGGCCGGCGGACACACATACATCGCTGGCGGAAACGTCTATTTCTCAATCGACACATTCCCCGCATACGGAAAGCTTGCCAGGTTGAACCTGGATGACCTGAAGAGCGGCGCAAGGATCGACATCGACTCAAACAAGCGCAACCCCAAGGACTTCGTGCTCTGGTTCACCAACAGCAAGTTCGGCGAGCAGGCCATGATGTGGGATTCCCCATGGGGCCGCGGATACCCGGGCTGGCATATCGAGTGCTCGGCAATGAGCATGTATTACCTGGGCGAGCAGTTCGACATCCACTGCGGAGGAATAGATGCAATTCCTGTCCATCACACCAATGAGATAGCCCAGAGCGAGGCCGCCACAGGCAAGAAATGGGTCAATTACTGGATGCACGGCGAGTTCCTGCTCTCAGACAAGGGAAAGATGTCCAAGAGCTCAGGTGAATTTCTTACCATGTCAGTACTTACAAACCATGGTTATGATCCGCTTGATTACAGGTATTTCTGCCTTGGCGCCACATACAGGACACAGCTGCAGTTCTCATATCAGGGCATGGACGGCGCACGCACAGCAAGGCTCGGCCTTGTGGACAGGATCGCATCCCTCGGAGATGAGGTCGCTCCGGAGAAATCACTGTCAGAGAAGACAAAGGCCTACATGGATCAGTTTGACGGCTATGTCTGCAACGACCTGGCAACGGCCCGCGGACTATCTGTCCTTTGGACAATGCTCAAGGATGAAGGGATCTCAAATGCAGAGAAGCGCTATGCCGTGAACTACATGGACCAGGTCCTTGGCCTGAGGCTTGACCAGATCAAGGCAAAGAAAGATGATTCCTCAGACATCCCCGCAGAGGTGATGGAGCTTGTAGAAAAGCGCGCACAGGCAAAGAAAAACAAGGACTGGGCGGCCGCCGATTCCTACAGGAATCAGATTGATGCGATGGGTTATCTGCTGAAAGATACCCCAAACGGACCATCTTTGCAAAAAAAGATGTAAATTTATAGTAACTTTTGTAGAGGACGTTTGTTAAGGTTTATGGAAATCAGAAGCGGCGATGAGTTAGCCTTTAGACAGGTTTACAACGAAGTATTCCCGGTTGTGATGAAGGTCGCATACCATGTGACCTACAATCAGGATGTTGCTGAGGACATCTGTCAGGATGCATTCATCAGGTTCTATGACAAGGACATGTCGTTTCCTTCAATGGATGACGCCAAGTTCTGGTTGATCAGGGTCGTGAAGAACCTCTCAATCAACCATGTCAAGAGAAAGATGAGGGAAAGCGCATCCTTGGAGAAAGTCATGAGAGGACCGCAGGTCAATCCTTTCAAGGACGGGGCCTCGGAGCTGATTCTGAAGGAATCGACGGCAGCTGTGCGTAAGGCGGTAAGCGAGCTACCTGAGATTTACAAGACTGTGATTGTCCTTCGGGAATATGCAGGGCTCAACTACAAGGAGATTGCGGGAGTCCTGAAGATCTCGGAGAGCAATGTCAAGGTCCGGGTGCATCGGGCAAGAAAGGAGCTTGAGGCAAAACTGGACCGGGAGGAAGTGAATGTGCCTTGATGATCAGATTCTTAACACATATTTGGACAATGAGCTCGACGAGCCTTGGAAGAGCCAGGTCGAAGAGCATCTGAGCTACTGCTCAAGTTGCAGGACCCGCTATCAGAACCTTCTCAAGATCAGTGATGCAGTCAAGTCCGCAGAGCTCACAGCAGACGAGATCCAGCCCCATCAGGACAGGGTTCTCTCAATGATTGAGAAGAACTACCTCTCCAAGGGCAAGGGAAAGAAGTCATTCCTCCACAGGACCTTCAAGCTGTCAGCACCTCAGATGATCGGTGTCGCAGCGGCATTCGTCGTTGTCTTTGTAGGCTCATGGGCCGTGTTCGGACACAACAACGCCACTGACAGCACAATCCTTCTTCCGGATGTCAACACCACAATCGACCTGAACAACATCACACAGACCAGGTCCACCGACAACGCCGCCACATCAAAGAGCCTTGAGAACTACTCACTCGATGAGATCCTCAAGAATCTCGATGCCCGTGGCTACGACGTTGATATCCGCCTCAAGAGCATCCAGCCTCTCTCACTTGAGAAGATGAGCTCAGAGGTGAAGGTCATTGCAAAGATCGAGTCCAAGGGAATCACAATCACATCCGACGGACTTGCAAAGGACGCGGAGGGCACGATCATCGCAACCGGAGTTCTTCTTGAGGGCAACCAGATCGTGGCCTCAGACGGAACAATCCTCTGGAAAGCAGAAGAGACAACTGTGATCGGGGATCAGAATCAGAGCAACTAATTTGTTAAATTAGTATAATTAATGCCTAGAGCTCTTCCTGTGAAGGGCTCTTTTTTTGCCCTTTTGAGAGCTAAAAGCATCAGCAACAGAAAAAAAACAAGTTTTTTTCCGGAAACCTGAAATATTTCATGCACTTTTTTCGTATATAAGGGCATGAGAAGAAAAACAACCATAACAATCCTTTTACTTGCCGTGGCCTTTATGGCGGCGGCCTCTGGTGATCTTACAATCACCTACCGCCAGCTCAAGGGCTCACGCGTGATGAACGCACTGCTTAACACAGAGAGCATCGCCTACTGCATCTCAGTCAGGCAGGACGGGGACGGGAGATTCTCAATAGAGGCTCCCCCGTTCCTGACGGTCGATTTTGACGGCAGGATCAAGATCGGAGAGCTCAAGGACACAGGCCTGTTCACCCTGATGATCAGCCCGATGGACCATGGGAACCGAAGCTCCCGCTTCATCAGGGGAAAGAACCTCCAGGACATCAGAAGCCCGTCAATGAAGCCACGTCTCTCCGGGATAGCCTTCTCCTTTGACAATCTGGACCTCATCACCCTGAGTCCGGTGTTCAACCCGGCCTCACCTTTGGGATTCGGTGCAATCGGAGGCTTCTCAAATGCTTTTGCAGGAATAATGCTGGCAAGCCAGAATGAAATAACAATTTCTTCTGCAACAAAGAAATATCAGGTAAACTGGAAACAGCTCGGAGTAGGAAGAAGAATGGTCTTTGCCCTGATGGGCGCAAATGCTGAGGCTTCTCTTCTGTCCTTCTCCGTTGAGGGGCAGGCTTTCATCCAGGGTGCCTGGGACATGTACCTCGGAGGCGGGATCACAGCCGGATGGGAGATAAAGGCTCGATCAGATAGCCTGGATCTCAATGCATCGAGACGTTTGGGAGGCACAGGAATAAAGCTCAAGCAGCTTTCAGATGACGACAGTCCCATGGACAGCATGCGCCTCAGTGCGCGCATCCTGTCAATGCAAGACAAGGAGACAGGAATAGGTCTCATCTACGAGTCAGACACATACAGGACCCCGGTATACGGAGGAGAGAGCCAGAGAAGACAGCTGCGTTACAACATCGAGCTCTTTTATGGGGACCTCTCCCTTCAGGCTGACAACAGGACATCCTTTGATTCTGATAAGGGCAAAATCGAGTCAACAACATATCTTCTTTCCTTAAATAAAGATGATTTCAAAATTCAAGCGGAGTTCACACTTAAAAGACCTGATAAGTCCCCATTGTCTGCCGAAAACGGAAGGCTTAGATTCACAACACAAAGCGCCGCCCTCTCAGTATCCGCGGCAAAGACAGAGCTTGAGTTCTCATGGGAGCACACTGAGAAAGGAGTGACCTTCAGGGCCGCAATCAACCAGGACCGTCTGGTCACAGCATCATTGAGGTTCTCAGGATTATGAAAGCTCTCAGAAGTTCCTCATGTTGTTTGTCGGGAACTTGGGCTCACTTGTGACATTGATTCCAAGCTTGCGGAGACCCGATGAATCTCCGGCACTTGGGATATGGCTCATGTGGGACTCACATCCTCTGAGCTGAGGAAGGCAGGACAGGGCCTTCTTTGCATCCTCGTTCATCGTCGCGGCCATGGCAAGGCAGATAAGTGTCTCATCAAGGTTCAGGCTTATTCCACGGCCTCTGAGGACATCGCGCTTCATGGCGTAGACACTGTCCAGAATCTGATGCGGGATCAGCTCGACCTCACGGGATATTCCGGCAAGGACCTTGAGCGAGTTCAGCACCAGTGCACTGGAGGCGTGCATCAGTGAGGAATTATGTGCGGTGACGAACCTGCCGTCATTGAGCTGGATGGCGGCGGCACATGCTATTCCGTCCTTGCTCTTTCCACGGGCAATGGCGTCCTCAAGTGCGGCCTGTGCCACCTTGACTGTCGGGCGGTCCTCTTCTGCAAGACCTGCCTTTGTCATGATCTCATAGCTTCTCTGAACAGTCTCCTTGGTTCCGATTCCCTGGGCATATTCACAGGCCGATCGGTAATAGCGGCGGATGATCTCCTGGTTAGCAGCCTCACGGACAACAGCATCGTCACAGATTCCGAATCCAAGTCTGTTGACTCCCATGTCGGTCGGTGAGTTATAGGTCAGAGAGCCCTTGGAGATCTTGTCCAGGATCCTCTTCAGGAGCGGGAACGCCTCCATGTCCCTGTTGTAGTTCACTGCGATCTTTCCGGTCGCAGAGACATAGTAATGGTCGATCTGGTTGGAGTCTCCGAGATCTGCGGTGGCAGCCTCGTAGGCTATGTTCACCGGATGATCGATCGCAAGGTTCCAGATGGGGAATGACTCGAACTTGGCATAGCCTGCCTTACGGCCGTCCTTGAAGTCATGGTAGATCTGGGAAAGACATGTGGCGAGCTTGCCGCTTCCCGGTCCGGGAGCTGTGACAATCACAACAGAAGCATCGGTGGGAATATATGGATTTGAGCCGTAGCCCTCATCGCTGACAACCATGTCGACATTATCCGGATAACCCAAGATCGGCTTGTGGAAGTAGACCTTGATTCCCCTGCGGGTCAGCATGTCAGCGAAGTTGTTGGCACTGATCTCTCCATTATAACGGGTGACAACGACCTTGTCGGCCTTTATGCCCCAGGCCGCGAAGTCATCAATCATCTTGAAGACATCCGTATCATATGAGATTCCGAAATCAGAGCGCATCTTGCGGTGCTCTATGTCTCCGGCATGGATGCAGATGATGACATCAAGATCATCCTTGAAAGACTGGAAGACCTTCATCTTGTCATTGGTGTCAAAACCGGGCAGGACCCTGGCGGCATGGTAGTCGAAAAGCAGCTTTCCACCGCATTCGATGTAGAGCTTTCCTTCGACTTTTGACATCCTCTCCATGATGAATGCCTTCTGTTCTTTGAGGTATTTGTCGTTATCAAACCCTTGTTTGTTCATTTTGCCCTCACTTGCAAATCATGTCAGAATGAATCTTGTCGCTAACATCTTTTCCGAATAATGCCTCGGAGATCAGCAGTCCGAACTCCAGGGCTGTTCCCGGGCCTGCTCCTGTGATCACATTGCCGTCCCTCACGGTGCGCTCCTTGCCGAATACGGCATTCGGGGCAACGGCCTCGCATCCCGGATAGCATGTGGCTCTCTTGCCATCAAGCACTCCGGTCGGTGCAAGGACAAACGCCGGAGACGCACAGATCGCGCACACGAGATCGCCTCTCTTGAAGGTATCAAGTATTACCTTTGTCACAGTCTGACTCTCATGCAGGTTCTTTGCCCCTGGCATTCCGCCCGGAAGAACTATCGCGTCAAAACGGTCTGTGCAGACATCTGCAAGAAGAGCATCACAGCCTACCAGGACATCATGTGCGCCGCGCACACAGCTTGTGCCGCTCTTGTACTGAAGAGCTGCCACAGTGACCGAGGCACCGCTTCTTCTGAGGACATCAATGGGCGCAAGGGCCTCGACCTCCTCGAATCCGTCGGCAAGAATGACCAAAACCCTTTTCTCCATGTTATCCTCCTGGCTTAGAAATCAGCCTGCTTTGCTGCTCTGGGATACGGAATTACGTCACGGATGTTCTGCATTCCGGTCACATACTGCACGGCTCTCTCGAATCCGAGGCCGAATCCCGCGTGAGGCACTGAGCCGAATTTGCGAAGCTCAAGGTACCACCAGTAATCCTGCTCGTTCAGCCCGAGCTCAGCCATCCTGGCCTTCAGGATGTCCAGGCGGTACTCTCTCTCAGATCCTCCGATTATCTCGCCGAGTCTCGGAGCAAGCACATCCATGGCGCGGACGGTCTTGCCGTCATCGTTCAGCTTCATGTAGAACGCCTTGATCTCCTTCGGGTAATCGGTGACGATCACAGGACGCTTTGCGACCTCCTCGGTGAGGAATCTCTCGTGCTCCGTCTGAAGGTCACAGCCCCAGAACGGCTTGAAGTCGAATTTGTCGGAGGCCTTCTCAAGCTCCTTGACCGCATCGGTGTATGTCATGTGTGCGAACGGGCTCTCCACAACATGCAGCAGTGTGTCCTTCACACCCGGCTCGACGAACTTGGAGAAGAAGTCCATGTCCTCCTGGCAGTTGTCAAGCACATACTTGAACACGTACTTCAGGAAGTCCTCGGCGACCTTCATGTCACCCTCAAGAGTGCAGAAGCTCATCTCCGGCTCGATCATCCAGAACTCTGCAAGATGTCTCTTGGTGTTGGAGTTCTCGGCTCTGAAAGTAGGTCCGAATGTATAAACATCTCTGAATGCCAGAGCATATGCTTCAACATGCAGCTGACCGCTGACTGTCAGGCTGGCTTTCTTTCCGAAGAAGTCTTCATCATATTTGTTATCTTCTCTTGTAGTAACGGTAAAGACCTCACCTGCTCCTTCAGCATCGTTGCCGGTGATTATCGGTGTGTGTACGTATACGAAGCCCTGATCCTGGAAGAACTCATGCAGAGCCATGGCCAGTACGGATCTGACTCTGAATACGGCTGAGAAAGTGTTGGTACGCGGTCTTAACGGAGCCAGTTCTCTCAGGTATTCAAAGGAATGTCTCTTTTTCTGCAGAGGATAATCACTTGTGCAGATGCCTTCAACTGTTGCTTCCGTCAGTTCCAGTTCAAATGGCTGAGGCATGTCAGGAGTAAGTTTGAAGCG